>ENA-ORXR01000887-ORXR01000887.1-marine-metagenome-genome-assembly--contig:-NODE-887-length-35849-cov-3.632506_pt1 | contig 35849 bp, 26 predicted proteins | sample MGYA00237866_ERZ511479 | MGnify/ENA metagenome assembly ERZ511479
GGCTAAACGTGAGATCAATAAAACCCTAGCGAAAGTTAATGCTAACTATTACGAATTATTTGATAACTATCTTGATAAGATTGCTAGTAACTTAGGTGCAGAACCGCGACGCGAATCTGGTCTGATGCATGGACTGGTTAATGAACGCCAATACGATGATCGTATTGACGCCGTCAACTATACGCTGGCGCACGATGATGCCATGGTTCTGAAGGGTTTAGATGAAGCAGATGTCATCATGGTCGGTGTTTCGCGCTCAGGCAAAACGCCTACCTGTTTGTATCTAGCCTTAAAATATGGAATTAAAGCGGCAAATTATCCTCTGACAGATGACGATTTTAAAAAGCACATTTTTCCTAAAGAGTTACTTAAATTCCGTGAAAAGCTAATCGTGACAACCATCAGCCCACAGCGTCTTCATCATATTCGTGAAAAGCGTCGGCCCGGCAGTCGCTATGCGTCAATGCCAGTGTGTGCATCTGAAATTAAAATGGCGATGGATATGTATGACCGACACTTACTGACACCCCTGGATGTCACTACTCAATCCGTTGAGGAGCTTGCCACGCAAATTGTCCGTATTTACCGCACGTCTAAGCAGATCGCTTAAACCCTTTTGTGGCTAAATACTACTCACCGCATTTAACACACATCAAATACGTAAGTTTTATATGAACGTCCAAATCTAATCGAAGGTAAATCATGAAGCAGTACATTATTTGGCTAAACCAATTAGGTCTCGATGATATTGATCAAGTTGGCGGAAAGAATGCCTCTTTAGGTGAAATGATCGGTAATTTAAGCAATCTGGGCGTTAAAGTGCCGGGCGGTTTTGCCACAACATCAGAAGCGTATCGGGAATTTCTTGAGCATGATGGCTTGGGTGATCGAATTAACGCACTGCTGGATACTCTGGACGTGGATAATATCCTGGAGCTAGGAAAAGCAGGGTCTCAGATTCGTGAATGGATGATGAGTATACCGCTGCAGCCTGAGTTCGAGCGGGAAATCGATGAAGCTTATGCAAAATTAGAAGCAGAGTACGGCACAGAAGTCACTTGGGCGGTTCGTTCCTCTGCAACGGCGGAAGACTTACCAGATGCTTCCTTCGCAGGGCAGCAGGAAACCTTCCTCAATGTGCACGGTCTTGCCAATATTAAAGTGGCCATTCGCAAAGTTTTTGCCTCACTGTTTACAGATCGTGCGATTTCTTACCGAGTACATCAAGGCTTTGACCATAGTCTGGTTGCGTTGTCAGCTGGTATTCAAAAAATGGTTCGCTCAGATATCGCCGCCAGTGGTGTAATGTTTACGCTGGATACTGAGTCAGGTTTTGACAAGGTCGTATTCATTACGGGAAGTTATGGCCTGGGTGAGATGGTAGTGCAGGGCGCTGTTAATCCAGATGAGTTCTATGTGCATAAGGACACATTGACAGCTGGTCGTCCAGCAGTCCTGCGCCGTACACTAGGCAGCAAGTTGATCCAAATGGTTTACTCAAAGACCGGCGATGATCCGGTTGAAGTGATTGATATTGAGGCTGAAAAAAGTGCTCAATACTGTATCAATGATCAGCAAGTTGAAGAACTGGCAAAGCAAGCCATGGTTATCGAAAAACACTATAAACGTCCTATGGACATTGAGTGGGCCTTGGATGGCACTGATGGTGAGCTATACATAGTACAGGCTCGCCCTGAAACGGTTCAGAGCCAGTCTAGTAATGTGATGGAACGCTATGATTTGCAAGGAAAAGCAGCTTCTTTAATCGAGGGCCGCTCAATCGGTTCTAAAATCGGTTCAGGCACAGCGAAAATCATCATGAGCATTGATGATATGGATCAAATTAATCCGGGTGATGTGCTGATTACTGATATGACAGATCCTGATTGGGAACCAATCATGAAGCGAGCTTCTGCGATTGTGACTAACCGAGGTGGACGTACATGTCATGCAGCCATTATTGCCCGAGAGCTTGGCGTCCCGGCGGTCGTGGGTTGTGGCGATGCAACAAGAAAGGTTCAGGATGGGACAGAAGTCACCGTGTCGTGTGCAGAGGGCGATACCGGTTTTGTTTATTCCGGCTTGATTCCGTTTGATGTGAAACGCACAGAATTACAGGATATGCCTGATTTATCACTAAAGGTGATGATGAATGTGGGTAATCCTGATCGAGCATTTGATTTTTGCCAAATACCCAACAAAGGGGTTGGTTTGGCTCGCATGGAATTCATTATCAATAATATGATTGGAATCCATCCTCGCGCCTTGTTAGAACTGGATAGGCAAGTACCCGAGCTGCAAACCATCATTAAAAAACGCACCGATGCCTATGCAAGCCCCAGAGAATTTTTCATCTGCAAAATAGTAGAAGGTGTTTCAAGCATAGCCGCGGCGTTCTATCCTCAGCCTGTCATTTTGCGCATGTCAGATTTCAAATCGAATGAATATGCCAATCTAATCGCCGGTGATGGCTACGAGCCAGATGAAGAAAATCCCATGATCGGTTTCCGTGGTGCAGCACGCTATATCGATCCAGAATTTAGCAGCTGTTTCGAAATGGAGTGTGAAGCGATCAAACGCGTCCGCAATACCATGGGCTTTGACAATGTTGAAGTCATGGTTCCATTCGTCAGAACCTTAGAAGAAGCAAAGTCAGTTACTGAGCTGCTTGCTACCAATGGGCTTGGTCGCGGTGAAAATGGTCTACGTCATATCATGATGTGCGAACTACCTTCCAACGCGGTATTAGCCGAGCAATTCCTTGAGTACTTTGATGGATTCTCAATCGGCTCAAACGACATGACTCAACTGACCTTAGGCCTAGATCGGGACTCTGCACTCGTCGCTGATGCCTTCGATGAGCGTAATCCTGCCGTTAAAGCCATGCTAAAAATGGCAATCGAAGCTTGTAGAAAGCAAGGCAAGTATGTCGGTATTTGCGGCCAAGGTCCTTCTGATCATCCTGATTTAGCCGAATGGCTAATGGATCAAGGAATCGACAGCGTATCGCTCAACCCTGACACAGTAGTGTCAACTTGGCTAGACCTCGCAGAACACGGCAAAGCCTAGTTGTGATTCGATCTAGTGAGGAGCATTGATTGTTTGATTCGGCGAAGCATCCTATCGTTTTGGGTTCAAAAAACGATAAGCAGCGAAGCTGAGTGAGCGAATTGAATAATCGGTGCTTCTCGCGACACTGTATGAAAGAAGTTTCACAACAACCGATCAACCCCCTCAGGAACCCATTTAGAAAGATCAACAGAAGAATCAAACACCCAATCAGCCGCCTCAGCAGTCGGCGCAGATTTTAAAATCTTAAGATAATCCTTCCTCGGAATATTCACCGCCCCCAAGCTAGCCAAATGCGGATTCTCAATCTGGCAGTCAATCAAACTATAACCTGCATGCTGCGCATACCAAGCCAACGCTACAAACGCGATTTTCGAAGTATCTCGCTCACAGCTAAACATTGACTCGCCACTAAAAACCCCGCCACTGCTGATTCCATACAGCCCGCCCACCAGTTCATCATTGCTGTTATAAACTTCAATCGAATGCGCGACGCCAATTTTATGCAAGTTGCAGTAAGCCTGCTGCATCTGGGGGGATATCCAGGTTCCTTCGCTGTAGGCTCTTGGCTCAGCACATGACTTAATTACTTCTTTAAAATTTCTATCAAAAGCAATGGTATAGCCTTTGTTTCTAATGCTTTTTCGCAAACTTCTGGATATGCGAATAGCTTCAGGAAATAATACCGAACGAGGATCAGGGTTCCACCAATAAATAGGTTCTCCCTCGTTGAACCATGGGAATATGCCAGAGTTATAGGCATTCACTAAGCGGCGGGGCGATAAATCCCCCCCGATAGCAATCAGCCCATTGGGCTCAGTCCATGCCATTTCCGGAGGTGGAAAGGGTTCATCATGGGCACCGTACTCAAGGTAAGTTAATTCATAGTCTGACGACATGGAGTTTTTATCCTGTTGTCGCTAGCTCTCAGAAAGTGCATCTAGGTATTTTTCAGCATCCAGCGCTGCCATGCAGCCAGTACCTGCCGAAGTTATGGCCTGGCGATAGACATGATCCATTACATCACCAGATGCATACACACCGGCAACACTGGTTGCCGTGGCATTGCCATCCAGTCCGCTCTGAACTTTGATATACCCACCGTTCATGTCGAGCTGATCGGCGAAAATAGCGGTATTGGGTTTGTGCCCAATCGCAATAAAAATGCCGTGGACATCAATATCCTGCTGCTCATCCGTTTTTGTGTGCTTGACCTTCATACCGGTGACGCCACCTGTATCACCAAGCACTTCTTCCAAAGTATGATCCCACATAATCGTGACGTTACCGTTTTTCTCTTTCTCAAACAGTTGACCTTGTAAGATTTTTTCAGCTTTCAATGAATCGCGTCGGTGGATCAGGATAACTTCAGAAGCGATGTTAGAAAGGTAAAGTGCTTCTTCAACCGCGGTATTACCGCCACCTATAACGGCAACCCGGCGATTACGATAGAAAAAGCCATCACACGTGGCGCAAGCAGACACGCCACGACCCTTATACTTTTCCTCAGACTCAAGACCTAAGTACATGGCAGAGGCACCGGTTGATATCACTAAAGCATCCGCGGTGTAGCTACCCGTGTCACCTTGCAGCTTGAGTGGGCGGGAGCTAAAATCGACACTGACAATTTGATCGATTATTATTTCAGTATCAAAGCGTTCTGCATGTTTTTTCATGCGATCCATTAACTCAGGGCCTTGAACGCCGTCGTTGTCGCCGGGCCAATTATCAACATCAGTGGTTGTCGTCAGCTGGCCGCCTTGCTCCATGCCCGTGATCAAAACAGGATTTAAGTTAGCACGTGCGGCATAAACAGCCGCGGTATAGCCCGCCGGGCCTGAACCAAGAATCAATAGGCGACAATGTTTGGTTTCTTGCATGTAATAAATCCTGAATTATTTGATAAGTCGAACGATATGCTAAGGAATACGCAGCCTCAGGTAAAGTAGACGTGGAATAAATATTCTTTTTCTGGTGTGAAACCCTTATAATCCCTCGCAATATACAGTCCAGCGCGGCTTGCTAACTACAATTATTAGCTGAATGTGACTCAAAACAATATATATCGCATGGGCGAATAAAACTTGATGGAGTAAGTTTTGGCAGAGAATGGATTAAATAATAAACTCAACGCACAAAAACTGGTGAGCTTGCAACAAACAAGTATTCTGTTTTTCTCATTCCTAAGTGCCGTAATACTACTTTCGCTGGTGTCTTTTGATCCTCAGGATCCAGGGTTTATTCACTTTGACAGCGATGCGATTATCCAAAACAAAGCAGGTATGGCGGGTGCCTATCTAGCGAGTATTTTGATTGGTTTTTTTGGCTATCTGGCTTATTTGATTCCGCTTTCTTTGTTGTATCTCGGTTTTTTCCTGTTCAGACCGCTACCTAAAAGCGGTGGCCTAAATACTTGGCTAACCGTGTTGGGTGTGTTTTTGGCGCTGTTGTGTGGCTGCGGATTGGTCACATTGTTATGGCCTGAGAGCAGTCTAACATTCAAAGCGGGTGGGCTCTTAGGGCTCATGGTGGCCAAAGCTTTTGTGGCTGTACTAGGTGATTTTGGCTCGACCATTGCTTTATTAGGCGGCTTTTTTGCAGGCCTGACCCTGTTGTTAGATATCTCATGGATCGCTGTTATCGATAAGGTTGGTGAGTGGTCTTTATGGCTATTTGAAAAAATTATTGGGCCACCGGACGAAACAGCAGATGCTGGCAAGAAAAAAACTAAAGTCAAGTCTGCTGGCGCTAGTTCAGAGTCGTTCTTTGCTAAACTTGGCTTCGCTAAGAAATCTAAAGCCGATAAGTCTGAAGAGGCTGTTGTCGCTAAATCCACTTCCGCACCAGAAGCTAAATCGCACAAAAAAGCCGCCAAAGAGTCAACTGAAGCTGGGCAGCCTAAGGAAAGTAGCATTGCTAAAGCCAAAGGATCAGGTAAGCGCTTCATAGCAGGTGTCGCTGGAGCTGCGGGAGGCGCTGCGGCGTTATTGAAGCGTAAAAAGCACCAAGACGATGAAGTAATAGATGACGAGATGTACGATGTTGATGACGAATATGAAATTGATGATGACATACCCGTCGCTACCGAGCTTGTTGCAAAGGCTAAGCCCCCAAAAGTTGCTAATGAGAGCTTAAGCGTTCCTCCAGCACACCTAAGCGATAGTGAACCTGATGACAGCGATGATGGTTTGAACCCAGTTGCATTGCCGACTGTTGCCAAGCGTCAGGAAAGTAAACAAAGCACTAAACCCAATCATTTGTCTTTGATGAGTTCCTTGAAAGGAAAAGCTAAATCGAAGAATAAAACTAAAACCCTTGGATTACTGCCGCCACTAGATCTATTGGAACCTGCACCAGTGAATCAGGGTAAATTCTCAACATCTCAGTTGGATGCATTAGCCGAGAATATTCAGAGTACTCTGGGTGATTACGGTATCCACGGTGTTGAAGTGGTTGATCGTTTCCCTGGGCCTGTGGTAACGCGTTTTGAATTGGACTTGCCGCCGGGCACTAAAGTTAGTCGTATTTCAGGTTTGGCTAAGGATATTGCTCGAAGTATGCGTGTGCAGAGTATTCGCATCGTTGAGGTTATCCCTGGAAAAACCACGATTGGTATTGAAATACCTAATGATACTCGTGAGTTGGTTGCGATTAGTGAGATACTTGGAGCACCCGTTTATCAAGAATCAAAATCTGCCTTGACGCTAGCAATGGGTAAGACAATTGCCGGTAATCCAGCGATTGCGGATCTGGCCAAAATGCCGCATGTATTGGTTGCCGGAACCACTGGGTCCGGTAAGTCGGTTGCGGTCAATGCCATGATCATGAGCCTTCTATATAAGGCGACTCCTGAGCAAGTAAAACTTATATTGATCGATCCTAAGATGCTGGAATTAAGTATCTATGAAGGGATACCGCATCTGTTAACCTCAGTTGTTACCGATATGAAAGATGCCGCTAATGCTTTGCGGTGGTGTGTGGCTGAGATGGAAAAGCGTTATGCGGCCATGTCGTATATGAAAGTGCGCAATATCGCGGGCTATAATCAAAAAGTGCAGGATGCGATTGATCGTGGTGAGCCTATTACTGATCCAAGTTTTGATCCAACCCAGCACGTTGAGGTGATGCCTGGAATACTAGCGCCTTATCCGTATATCGTTGTTGTCATCGATGAATTTGCCGATATGATTATGGTGGTCGGTAAGAAGGTTGAAGAACTCATTGCTCGCTTGGCACAAAAAGCACGTGCGTCGGGAATTCACCTCATATTGGCGACACAACGTCCGTCTGTAGATGTAATCACCGGTTTGATCAAGGCGAACATTCCCTCAAGAATCGCTTTTCAGGTATCTACTAAGGTAGATTCGCGGACGATTCTGGATCAGGGTGGTGCAGAGCAGTTGCTGGGTAACGGCGACATGCTGTATATGCCGCCGGGAACCGGCCTTCCTCAACGAATTCACGGTGCGTTTGTGAGTGATGAAGAGGTAGAGGTGGTTGTTAACTATCTGAAAGAACACGGGGAACCCAAATATCTTGATGATGTCCTAAAAGACACCGGCGGCGCAGCGGCTCCTATCCCTGGCTTAGAGCCACTGGCCACTACTGAGGGCGATGAGCTGTATGATCAGGGGGTTAGCATTGTGACTGAGTCACGTAGAGCGTCTATTTCATATCTACAGCGACGCTTAAAGATTGGGTATAATCGCGCTGCCTCAATGATTGAAGACATGGAAAAAGCCGGTGTTGTTAGTGAAGTGCAATCCAATGGAACGCGCGAAGTACTGGCACCACCACCTGTTAAAGACTAAGGTAATAAAAATACATGAAGAAACAACTTATAGCGGTTCTGTTGCTAACCAGCATGAGCCAATTTGCATTTGCTGATGCACGAAAGAATCTTGATAATTTTTTCACTAAAGTGACCAGTATGCAGGGTAACTTTACCCAACGAGCATTCAATAAAAGAGGCAAGGTCACCCAAAACTCCAGTGGATTACTTTATCTGAGCCGACCGGGTAAATTTCGCTGGGTCTATAAAACGCCTGATCCACAGGAAATCATTGGTGATGGTCGCAATGTTTGGGTCTGGGATAAAGAATTAGATCAGGTAACGGTAAAGCCAACGTCTCGGGCGGTCTCTACTACGCCGATTGCTGTTCTTACAAGACGCGATCCTCCGGGTGCTCGATTCCATATTAAGCCACTACCTAAGAAAGGTGGTATTGATTGGTTTCAGCTAGTCCCAAAGAAAGCTAGTCGTGACTTTAGGCGCATCGATTTAGGTTTGGACACCAGAGGCAGATTACGTAAAATGGTGATGTATGATCAGCTTGGTCAGCGGACAGAAGTGACTATGAATACTCAGAATAATGTTCCGATTAGTGGAAAAACATTCTTCTTTCAACCACCTCGCGGCGCTGATGTGATTGGTAAAGCACGCTAGTCCCTTTACTGGGTTGAAAACTTTAAAGCCACCTGCCTCAGGTGGCTTTTTTGATTTCTGTCTCTATCAATAAGGATTAAAGCTTACTGGTATACTTGATTGCATTAACCACCAATACTGATCTGGCCTTTAGGCGTAGTAATGTTCGATTCCGCGAGAAATGGCGTCCAGAGTTTGACTAAAAACCACATCATCTTCTTGTAGCAGCGTCATTCGAAAGCCATGTAAGTTAGAGCCGAAGCCACTTAGCGGCACAACACAAATACCTTCAGAACCCATTAGCTCATAGCAGAATTGGAAATCTGCACTGGCACGTTCCTGTTTTTTGTCCGTCAGACTATTAGCAGAATCGGTGTTGTTTCCAAGAAGGTTGTCGATAAACAACCGAATCGATTTAGTTTTAGCGATCAAGCTTGAGCGCGGCAGATCTAGTAACTCAACGACCAGATAGAAAACACCTCCGGGCATACTGACTCTAACATTGGTTAACTGATTCAGCTGCGTAACGGCCTGCTCGGCGCGTCGTTGATACTTGGCAATTCTGGACTTTAAGTACGGCTCAAATTCAGGTGCTTCATAGATATGTGGCAGTATCATTTGCGGAAGTGTAGTCGAACAAACCTCCAGCATTTTTGCCAGAAGGATCATTTTTATAAAATTCTGAAACTCCCGATCTTTCTCAGCGTTGTAGACTTCAATCCAACCACAGCGAGATCCAGGCCAAGGAACATCCTTACTGATGCCTTTCATGCTGATACCCGGAACGTCATCAATAATTTCATGCAGCAAGGTGTTGTCAACGCCATCAAACACCATGGAGTGATAAATTTCGTCAAAGATTAGAAAGCAATCATGCTCTTTAGCTATTTTAACAATGCTTTCAAGGGTCTCACGTTTAAATACACTGCCCGTCGGGTTGTTGGGGTTTATCACCAGAATCGCGACGACGTGATCGTTATATTTTACCTTGTTTTCAATTTCTTCAAGATCTGGCTCCCAGTTGTTTTCAGGATCTAGCTGATAGGAAATAAACGAGCAGCCGGCGTGCATCGCCTCAGCCGTGGCATGCGAAGGATAAGTCGGAGAGGGCACCAAAATGCGCGCTTCTCTGGGAAGGTTATTAATGACTTTATTAATCGCCTCCCCTAGGCCGTTGAAAAACAGAATATCATCAACGGTGCAGACCTTTTCATTAGAAAAATTATCCAGCACGTATTGACGGGTTGGCAAATAACCGCGGGTATCGGTATAGGCAAAGGCTTGATCTGTGGTCGCATTTTCACGAACAATCGTTTTAATCCACTCTGGTACTGCTTCGCCGGCAGTAACAGGATCACCAATGTTCTCCCAAATCATTTTGAAATTACCCAATTTCTCCAGCTGCTTACCAATAGTAACGACTTCACGAATGGGGTAGTTCAATAGCTTATTGTCTGCACGTAACAGGTTTTGTCTCACGGCGTTAATTTCCAATGGATTTGAAACGGTATTATGCCGCGATACGATGCATCGAGCCAAAAGGATTCTAGGTATTATTGAATATTCATATTCCTGATTGGGTAGGCCAATAATCTGATTGAATATCCTGACGATTCAATGGTTTTTGTCTGCTTATGCATAGTGTAAACTCGAACCAATTTGCCCCCTATGGTTATGGAGAGATACTATGAGTGAGCTTGCAACCTCAGCAATCGAAGCACAACTCAGCACTGTACAAGATCGTTATTTAGAAAAAGATATTGTTAGTAGCAAGGCTGTTAAGGATATTCAGGTAGAGGGCGATAAGGTTGTTGTGCGAGTTGAGTTAGGTTACCCGGCGGGTAGCTATCGAAACGAGCTCAAGCAGATAATAGAAGCCTCATTGACTAGTATGGATGGAGTGGCTTCAGCTGAGATTACTATTGACCAGAAGGTAGCGGCTCACGCGGTTCAGAAGAGCCTGAAACGCATTGAAGGCATCAAAAATATTATTGCCGTTGCTTCCGGTAAAGGCGGTGTCGGTAAATCGACAACCTCGGCAAATCTGGCATTAGCATTAGCAAGTGATGGTGCCAAAGTTGGTATTTTGGATGCTGATATTTACGGGCCGAGCATGCCAAGAATGTTAGGCATGTCAGGTACGCCAGAGTCAAAAGACGGTAGCACCCTTGAACCAATGGAAAATCACAACCTAAAAGCCATGTCGATTGGCTTTTTGGTGGAAGAAGACACCCCCATGATTTGGCGTGGCCCTATGGTGACACAGGCACTAGAGCAGTTACTTCGCGATACTAACTGGGGTGATCTCGATTATCTTGTTGTTGATTTACCGCCGGGAACCGGTGATACACAACTAACACTTTCGCAGAAAATCCCGGTAAGTGGCGCAGTGATTGTCACAACGCCACAGGATATTGCCTTGCTTGATGCCCGCAAAGGTCTGGCGATGTTTGAGAAAGTAGAAGTGCCGGTTTTGGGTGTCGTTGAAAACATGAGTATTCACATCTGTAGCGCCTGTGGCAACGCTGAGCATATCTTTGGTCAAGGTGGCGGCGAGAGAATGTCGAAAGAGTTTGATGTGGATTTCCTTGGTGAATTGCCTCTCGATATCAATATTCGTGAACAGGCCGATAATGGAAATCCAACGGTGATCGCTGATCCTGATGGCAAAATTAGCGACATGTATCGGGAAATTTCAAGAAAAATGTCGGCAAGACTGGCAGAAAAATCAAAGGATTACAGTAGTAAGTTCCCTAATATTGTTATCCAGAATACTTAATTTATGTTCTCGAAAACGGTTACCGCCACAGCAATGCTACCGTCGGTCATTCTTTGATTATAAAAACCGTCTGATCAGTATACCGACAGACGGTTTTGTTCTAGAATTCAATAATGATTAAAATAACAACAAATCTAATTTTCGTAACCAGTCTTTTTTTGATCACAGCCTGTGGCCCCAATGGTGCTGGTATTAAAGGCGTTGCTGAGCCTCCGGGGGTTTCAGTCCAGGACGTGAGTTTTGAACGCTTTACCTGGCAAGGTGGGGAAGCTTTATTTACCTTAAACCTGAGTAATCCTAATGCTTTTGCTTTGCCACTGACTGGCGTGGACTATGCGCTCTCACTTAACGGTGTAGAGGTAGGTAACGGCTCAAGAGAGCAGTCGCTGCAAATTCCTGCCAGACAAAGTCGTATGGTTCAGTTTCCCTTGCGCCTTAGCTTTGTTAATATGGCGAGTGTGCTGCCGGGTTTAATGCGTCAAGGCGCAATGAACTACCAATTGCGAGGATCTGTTCATCTTCCTCTGTTTAAAATTCCATTTACGCGTTCGGGAAGCACCCGTTTGAGACCTTAACTACTATGAGTATCAAAGCTGATCGTTGGATTCGTCAAATGTCAGAACAGCATGGCATGATTGAGCCATTCGCGAGTTCACAGATTCGGACGGCGAATGACCAGCGTATCATCTCTTACGGCACCTCAAGTTACGGCTATGATGTGCGCTGTGCTGATGAGTTTAAGATTTTCACCAATATTAATTCGGCGATTGTAGATCCGAAAAATTTTGATGAAAATAGCTTCGTCAATGTTAAATCTGATGTCTGTATCATTCCACCCAATTCATTCGCACTGGCCAGAACGGTTGAGTATTTTCGAATTCCGAGGAGTGTATTGACGGTTTGCCTAGGTAAGTCGACCTATGCACGGTGTGGTATTATCGTCAATGTGACACCGTTAGAACCCGAATGGGAAGGTCATGTGACGTTAGAGTTTTCTAATACAACCACGCTACCCGCTAAAATTTATGCCAATGAGGGCGTTGCGCAGATGTTGTTTTTTGAATCAGATGAAATCTGTGAAACCTCTTATAAAGATCGCGGTGGTAAATACCAAGGTCAAACCGGCGTTACGCTACCCCGCACATAAATTGTTCATTCATCTGTTAGCTAAGGTGCTCCATGAGAACTGAAAAAGTTGTATTTGCATTTTTTATAGTCCTGGCACTGACACTGAACTTTGGTTTTTTTCTCGGTGATTTCTCAAATGTAGCTCATCACAACGTCTTTGAGTTGTTTGCAGCTATCGTAGTGAGTCTTATTGCGACGGTGCTCAAGTTTGGCGATCGCACTCACTTAGGCTCGGTATTCTTAGCAACGAGTTTAGTCGCTGATCTTCAACTGATTTGTGCGGCAATAGTTTGGGGGATTAACTCACAAGTTGTGGGTGTCGCCATGGATGAAAATAGCCTGGCAACGATTATCTCTCTGAGTGGTGGGGCGCTTTTGGCGAATATAATATCCGTCGTGTTGCTAGTTGCTGAAACTATCAATCTACGTCGTTAGATCGAGCGGCATAATTCCTCATGCCAAATTTAATCTATCTATTACTTAGGCGACTGCGATCACCGCTAATTACGTTGATATTGGTATATGCCATTTCAATCATTGGGTATGTCTTAATACCTGGTGAAGATGACAACCGTGATCCCTATCAAATGTCGTTTTTTGATGCTTTCTATTTCGTTAGCTTCATGGGAACAACCATAGGCTTTGGTGAAATTCCCTATGAGTTCACACAGACACAACGCTACTGGACCTTAGTCTGCCTCTACGCAACGGTAATTAGCTGGTTATATGGTATCGGTTCGATGCTCAGTGTGTTTCAGGATCCGGCCTTTCGTCAACAGACAAAGCTGAATCGATTCAGACGCAGTGTAATCAAGATTAGGCAGCCTTTTTATCTTATCTGTGGCTATGGTGAAACCGGTCGTAAGCTAGTGCGTGATTTAGCTAATGATGGCATTCTTTCTGTTGTTTTAGATCCTGGGGAAATTCCCATCAATGAGCTGGAAGTTAACGACTTAACCATTTCACCTCTTTGGTTAAAAGCCGACGCTTCCGACGCACAGACATTAGAGATTGCCGGCGTTAATCACCCTTGGTGCCGGGGTATTATTTCATTAGCAAATAATGATCGGGTAAATTTGACCATTGCGATAGTGGGTCAGTTGATCAATAACAATATACGTCTAATCGCCCGTGCCGACACCAAGGAATCTGAATCAAATATCCTGTCGTTTGGGGCGAACGAAGTGATTAATCCTTTTGAAACCTTTGCTTCACGCCTTGCGTTAGCGTTGCACTCACCGGGCTTACATTTGGTAACGGAGTGGACTACCGGGCCACGTGACAAGAAGGTGGATGAGTTCACCTTACCCACTAATGGGCGATGGATTATCTGTGGATTTGGTGATTTTGGCCGTGCAGCTTATCGTTACCTTGATGAAGTGGGGGAGAGTCTTTGCGTGATTGCTTCAGACAGACAGGCACGTGATGTACCTGCCGGCACTATTATCGGCAGACCGACAGAGGCAGCCACGCTGAAGAAAGCAGGTATTGATGATGCGATTGGCATTATTGCCGGCACCGGCAATGACCCTGATAATCTCTCAGTTTTGATGACTGCGCATGAGCTAAATCCTGATTTATTCAGAATTGCCCATCAAAACGAAGATAAAAACAGGCCTATCTTTGAGGCAGCAAAGCTTGATTTGGTCATGCAGCGGGGGAATCTAATAGCCGATAAGATTTTTGCATTAATCAGAACACCTCTACTCGGCGATTTTCTAAGGATTGTGGGGCGATTTAAGAAAGAGCGCGCTAATGAATTGGCCAGTCGAATGATTGGGGTGATGGGAGATGATTACCCCGAGCTTTGGGAGCTTTCAGTAACTAAGGAAGAGTCTCCGGCATTGGTTCAACGTTTGAAGTACTCAGGAATAACGATTAAAGACTTGTTGCGTCATCCCGATGACAGGGAGCGTAAGCTAAGCGCCATGGTGTTATTTTTAAAGCGCGGCGATGGTAATGTCATTCTTCCTGAGGGATCGCGCAAAATAAAATTGGGTGATCGCTTCCTGATGTGCGGAAACAAAACGGCTAATTATAAACTGCAGGTTACTAGCCGTAATTCCAGTTATCTCGAGTATTTAATGACGGGCAGGCGTTTGCCAGATAGTTGGATTTGGCGCAAGCTGATGCAGAATGAGGCGTTTGCTGAGCGCTTTTCACAGGACTAATTTACTAACTTATTTGATTGACTGCAAAGAGCCATATCATTCGAATTTTAGCTCATCATGCAAAGAGTCTGATGTTTTCTGCTCTACCTTAAGCAACTCATCGGGTAAGCGATGCTCTGGTATTTCGTAACCTTGATTATTTTGCCAAGTTAGTATCAATCTGAACTGGTCAACTGAGGGCTTCTTAGAGAGTAAATGACTGTATTGTTTGATACCTTTAACCTCCGCCAGATATGTAACCGCTTTCATCCAGGCTAAATCGAAGCCCTGTGTTTTTATATTAAACTTCCGGATATATTTCTTACCCTCAATACTGCCTGAAACAACAAAATAGGGCGTATAAATTGTCGAGGTGTAAGTTTTCTTGCGGCCAGGCTTTGGCTTCTTAGCACGGGATTCGCGACGTTTTATGTGCCGGACGAACTTCATTTTAATGCCTGATACACCAGTAACGTAAGCTGAATTTTGAGGTCTTTCAAGCTTTAGTCGATCACGCTGGCTTTTCTCCAGCATAGCCTCAAATTCCCACTCAGCGAGAAGCTTTTCTGCGGCTTTTAATACGGTACTGGTTTCTTTTCCGCTTATACCAAGCCATTTTTGCCTGTTTTTCTTCTCGCTGGCGAAATACCTCGTTACACGGAATCCTCTGAATCCAGATGGGTGAGGGGTTTGTGTGTGGTCATAAATAGGCATTGAGCGGTTTCATTTTATTTATATAATTACTTCTGCAAATTGCAGGCGTGATTTTATACTACCAATACATATATATCTATAATACTAGAATGAAAAAGTACTTTTTTACAACATGAATGCTGATACTCAACTTAATGAGCAGCAATAAAAAGGGGCAGTAAAAAACTGCCCCTTTGCTTGCGCTATATTTTAGCTATCTTGGTTTCTCATCTCCAAGAGAGATTTCACCTTGAGTGCCGATGCTCTCAATAGCCTCTTTCGATGCTGCTGCAACAGGAGCCTCTATAGAAACTTTGTCACTTGAGACAACTTTTTTAGTGGTCGAAATAGCAACTTTCGGCACTTCACGAGGAGGTGGGGGAGCAATTATTGGTGCTGAGGCTGTCGCTTCAATCGCATCGCCGGCTTTTTTGCTCTTCGGTTTAGCCGCAGCAGGAGATTTTTGACGTCTGGTTGTGGTCGTCGATTTGCTTGGCTTTGCTTTCTCTTCAGGCGACTTGCTAGCGGTTTGCTTGTCTTCAGCTACCACCGTTTCTGACTTTCCCCCAGTGTCGACTGGCGAATCGGCTTTAGCAGGTTTCGCCTTAGCCTTCCCGGAGGCTGGTTTGCTCGTCTTAGTCTTGGCCTCTGAAGTACGCTTACTAGTATCTGTCTTTTTAGTGGTCGCTTTTTTGGTAGCAGGCTTCTTGGGCGCTGTCTTCTTTGGCTCAGCCCCTGAGGAACTTTCTCCAATAGCTTCGTCTGCCTTAGTATTTTGAGGAGGATTTTCTGCTTTGACCGCATCAGTGCTTGATTGTGATTTTGCAAACTCAGCAGCGGCATTATCAAAACTCGCTTCAAATTTAACTTCAGATGACTTAGCAGGCTCTGAATCACTAGCTTCGGCATCAGCTGCAACCTTAGTCGTTTTTGACTTAGGGCCTGATCTTGGCTTTCTTGAGCGAGGCTTTTTGGCTGTAGGCTTTTCCTCAGTCTTGGAATCAGCTGTTTCAATTGACTGCGACTCTGTTACCTCAGCCTTAGTATCAGATTGTGAGGCATCAGACTTAACTGTCTCAGCTTTTGACTTGGATCCTTCATCCGAGTCCGCTTTAGTTTGGGCGACCGCACCATTATCTGGCGTAACTATTGCTTCTGAAGACTCACCCGTTTTATCCTGACCCGCTTGCTTAGCTGGTTTTGCTGCTGTGTCTTCACCACTTGCATTGGTTTCTTCAACAGCCTTGGTTTTCTGAGGAGAGGCTTTCTGAGGAGAGCGACGCTTGCGTGGCTTTTTAGGCTTTGCTTGCGCCTCGTCATTTGCCAATGGAATATTGATCTCGATAGGCGCTTGATCCTGCTCTAAAGCAACGGTGTTTTCAACTTCGACTTCCTGTGGTTTCTTATTGCGATTGTTAGTTCGCTTGTCGTTACCCCGCTTGTTAGTCGCTTTATTGTCGGCTGTATCCTGAGGCTTAGCAGCATTTGCTTTATTTGGATTCGGCTTCTGAGTCTTATTCCCCGCATTCTGTTTTTTTGCCAGCTCTTTCTTAGGCTGCTGTTTATTCTGCTTAGGGTTCGGTTTATTGGCATTTTGTTTCTTGTCCTGCCCGGGCTTGTTTCTGGACTGCTGATTGCGATTACCATTTCTCTGATTAGCATTGCCGCCAGTTGCAGGGCGACGCTTATCTGCATGTTTGCGAATCGGCCGCTCTGGTTTAGTTTCAGTTTCTTTGCTAGAACCAAACAGCGAACTCATCAGACGTGAAACAAAACCTTTCTTTGCTGCAACCGGTGCCGGTGTAGCAGGGCGAACCTGCGACACTATCGCTTGCGCGGCTGGTTGTACCGTTGGCTCATCGTGAGCTGCAGACTGCTCAGTAGAGGTCTGCGTGGTGACTCGATTGTAAGTCTTTGGCAAGTCCTCTGCCTCGTCCTCTTTCAATCGGGTGATTTCGTAGTGCGGCGTATCTAAGTTGTGGTTCGGCAAGATAGTCAAACGAATGTCATGGCGCTCCTGAATTTCACTCAGCGGCTTGCGCTTTTCATTGAGCAGGAAGGTAGCAACGGCAACCGGCGTTTCAGCGACCACCTCAACAGTGGCCTCTTTCATCGCTTCTTCTTCCATCAATCGCATAATCGATAGAGCCAGTGACTCAACACCACGGATGGTTCCTTCACCACTACATCGAGGGCAGACAATCTGGCTTGATTCACCCAAAGAAGGGCGTAAGCGCTGCCGTGACATCTCCAGCAAACCAAAGCGCGATATACGGCCAACCTGAACGCGCGCTCTGTCCATCTTCAGCGCATCACGCAAGCGTTTTTCAACTTCGCGTTGATTGCGGTTAGGCAACATATCAATAAAGTCGATAACAACCAAACCACCCAAATCACGCAAGCGAAGTTGACGCGCCACTTCATCAGCCGCTTCCAGATTAGTATTAAGTGCCGTTTCTTCGATACCTTGACCACGCGTGGCACGCGCTGAGTTAACATCAATAGAGATTAGCGCTTCCGTGTGATCAATAACGATCGCACCACCGGATGGCAAATTAACCTGACGGTGGAAAGCAGAATCAATTTGATTCTCAACCTGATAGCGACTAAACAGAGGAACCGTATCAGTATATTGTTTCAGCTTGCGCAGATTGTGCGGCATTACCGCTGACATGAAGTCATGTGCTTGCTGATAGACACGGTCATTATCAATCAGTATCTCGCCAATATCATTTCGGAAATAATCGCGAAGCGCCCGGATGATGACATTGCTTTCCTGATATAACAGCACGGGAGCAGGGTGGCTCTGATTAGCTTCAGAAATTGCTGTCCACAGCGTTTTCAGATACTCCATGTCCCAAGTCAATTCTTCTAAATCACGGCCAACACCGGCAGTACGCACGATAGCGCCCATACCTTCTGGAATATCTAGCTGCGACAAAATATCCCGAATCTTGTGACGATCTTCACCCTCAATACGACGAGATACACCGCCAGCTCTAGGGTTCGTCGGCATCAATACCAGATAGCGCCCGGCCAAGCTAATGTGAGTGGTTAGCGCTGCCCCTTTGTTGCCACGCTCTTCCTTGTCAACCTGAACCAACAGTTCCTGACCTTCTTTGAGCACCGCACGAATATTCGGACGCCCCTCTATCTTCTGGCCATTAGTGTTCCAGTAGTCTTTGGAGATTTCTTTGAAAGGTAAGAAGCCGTGTCGATCAGCGCCGTAATTGACGAAAGCTGCTTCAAGGCTGGGTTCTAGGCGTGTAATAACGCCTTTGTAGATATTTGACTTTTTCTGAGCTCGATTGGGGTGTTCAATATCAAGGTCATATAGGTACTGACCATCGATCATAGCTACACGAATCTCTTCGGACTGGGTAGCGTTAATTGCTATTCTTTTCATTAAGTTAGTTGTTTCCTGTTAAGTAAATAACAGTCCACTAAGCCATTCGCGCTGTTACCTCGCATTAACAACGCAAGCCTCCTATCTTTTAGGGATAGGTAGCAGTACAACGCTTGTTTTTTTACATTAGACACGTATCTTAAACCGTCTAATGTCCTGGTTGTGCTGATATAAGTCACGCAACGTGCGGTACTTGAATAAACTTACTACCGATGATCCTGTCACAATCAACGACATTGGCATGGGAACTGTTTGAACTACCCTTGGGTAGTTTCTTTCTTGCTAAGCTGACTGTTTGACTATATGTCCAGACAACAAAAACGGCTCCGTATCAAATGACGGAGACCTCATATATATGCTTTTTGGAAAAGTAGGTAATTAAGGTGGACTAGTGACATGTCCTGTCTGTGAAACTTCCCCAAGTTATTGTATTTGTTAGATACACGTCGAATATAACAATATTGTTACATAGCAGCAATAACTATATGTCTGAATTCAAACATTTTTCGTGGGGAAATTTACGCTCAATCGATGTTATGATTTGTCTATGCCCGATACCACACATAACAAAGTCCGCTTCATCACGATAACTGACGCTAATGCAGGTCAAAGAATCGATAACTTCCTCATGAAAGAGTATAAGTTCCTGCCTAAAACAGCAATTTATAAGCTACTAAGGAAAGGGGAGATACGTGTCGATAAAAAACGCATCAAGCCCGTAAAGAAGTTAGTCGCTGGGGAGGAGGTTAGGATAGCACCTATACGGGATGTACCGGCGTCGACAGAACCAAGACCTGCTAGTAACAGTCTATTAGAACTAATTACAAAATCTATATTGCTTGAGGATGATGATCTAATCGTCATCAACAAACCTGCGGGAATCGCAGTGCATGGCGGTACGGATAATGCTCATGGTGTAATCGAGGTGTTTCGACAGCTACGGCCAGAACTAGAATTTATTGAGCTTGCACACCGCATTGATAAAGAAACAAGTGGGCTTTTGTTGCTCGCCAAGAATCGAAAAACATTGCTGGATCTGCATGAATCGTTTAAAACAGGCGATATAAACAAACACTATCAAACCCTGGTGCTTGGAAAATGGCAGGGCGGTGAGCGAAAAGTAGAGAATTATCTGTCACGTGCCAAAGGTGGCATGCAGAACATGCAGGTTAGTGAGATTGAAGAAGGGAAGCTTGCTGAAAGTGTGTTTTCGCCTATAAAGCATTTTTCTGGATTCACCTTGCTTAGCGTACGACTATTAACAGGAAGAATGCATCAGATCAGAACGCAGCTAACGGATATGCAGCTTCCCATTGCTGGCGATGCTAAATACGGTAACTTCGCGGCAAATCGCGATTTTGCACGAAGAACTGGATTAAAACGTTTATTTCTGCATGCGTATCGAGTCAGTTTTAAGCTCAAACACAGTGGGAAGGTTTATGATCTTGATATTCCGCTAGCGGATGATTTGCAGGGTGTGATTGATCAATTATCGGAGTAGAGGAGCATTTGATATTGGCTTTGCTACGCCACCTCGTCGTGGGTTCAAACTTAGCTGATAGATCTATTTGACTCGGGAGGTCTTCGCAAAACCAATATCAAATGCTCTTCGGAGACAATAGATGATTAAAATAAGGCAAGGTTAAACTATTATGAATTCTGAGAATGAACAGGCAATTGATGCGCTAAAAGAAGTTGCGTTAGCGGGGATACAGGAGCAGAAGCGGGCGAGGCGTTGGGGTATTTTCTTTCGACTCAGCTTTTTGTTGGTCGGTATTATCTCTTTATTGATGCTTGGTGGTTTACTGGGAAATGTTGCTCAAATGGCGAATCCAGGGCTTGCAGCGATGGCGAGCGGTAAAAGCTATGCGTCTATGGTTAGTGTCAGTGGAACTATATTGGATGGCGAATCCGCGAGTGCGGATAATTTGATTCCAGCGTTGCAAAAAGCGTTTGAAGATAAAGATTCTAAAGGGGTCATTATCAGGTGTAATAGTCCGGGTGGCAGTCCGGTACAATCGAATCATGTGTTTACAGAAATCATGCGTTTACGTGAATTGCATCCGGATAAGCCGGTGTTGGCAGTGGCTGAGGACGTTTGCGCATCGGGTGGTTATTATATTATTGCAGCGGCGCAGGAGATTTATGCCGATAAATCCAGTTTGGTGGGTTCTATCGGTGTGAGGATGGATAGCTTTGGTTTTGTTGAAGTGATGAAAAAGCTCGGTGTTGAGAGTCGTCAAATCACCGCAGGTAAGAACAAGGCTTTGTTAGACCCGTTTAAACCTCAACAGGCAGAGGACGTTGCGTATTTAGAAACGCTGTTAGAAAACACGCATGAGCATTTCATTACGGCGGTTAAGTCCGGGCGTGGTGATCGGATTGATAGTGAAGTGAATCCGGATTTGTTTACAGGATTGTTTTGGAGTGGTGATCAGGCTAAAGGGCTGGGACTTGTGGATGGTTTCGGATCTGTGCGTAGTGTGGCACGTGATGTGCTGAAGGTAGATAATGTTGTTGACTTTACGCAGCAGGCGGATATTTTTGAGCGTGTTTCAAAGCGGTTAGGTTCTAGCTTGCGTCATCGGCTCAGTGAATTTGAGGGTTTCACCTTACGGTAATAGGTTGCCCACTTTCAATTGATTGTTAATAGTTTGCAAACGCTCCAGATAGTCTCAGCGGCTGGTCAAATGGAAACAAAAAGCGTACAGTGTTTTCATGAGCACTAATGCCTTTCATCCAGTTGTTAAATCATGGTTTGATCAGAGTTTTGATCAAGCTACTCGCGTTCAAACAGAATCATGGGCATCTATTGCGAGTGGTCAAAGTACCCTGTTAGCGGCTCCAACTGGTTCAGGTAAAACACTTGCTGCATTCATGGTATCGATTGACCGATTGATCAGAGCGGGTCTGGAGCAACCCTTAGAGCAGCAGACACGGGTGCTCTACATATCGCCATTAAAAGCACTTTCCAATGATATTCAAATAAATCTACAGCGGCCTATTCAGGGTATTCGCGATAAGTTATTAGAATCTGGCCTGCCAGATGTGCCGCTGCAAGCCTGGGTGCGTACTGGCGATACACCAGCAGCTGAGCGAAGCCGTGCTATTCGTAAACCACCACATATCCTAGTGACCACCCCAGAGTCGGTTTATATTTTGCTAACATCGGATTCAGGTCGGAAGATGTTAAGTACGGTAGAAACGGTCATTATTGACGAAATCCATGCCGTTGCTGGAAGTAAACGTGGCTCGCATTTGTGTTTGTCACTCGAACGTTTAGACGCGTTAACCCGCAGAGCCAATCCAGAGCATAAATTACAGCGTATTGGCTTGTCGGCTACTCAAAAGCCGATTGAATCGATGGCAAATTTCCTTATGGGTAAGCGTGATCAGCCCTGCCATATTGTTGACACGGGTCATGCATGCGAACGCGATCTGAACCTTGAGTTACCAGATTCACCGCTTGAAGCGGTTATGGCAAATGAGGTCTGGATTGAGATTTATAATCGACTGCATCGCTTAATCGAAGCGCACGATACAACGCTGATATTTGTTAACACACGCCGCCTGGCAGAGCGGGTCGCAAAAAATATCGCCGAACGAATCGGTGAAACTGACGTAATGGCGCATCACGGCAGCATGTCAAAAGATAAACGCCACGCTGCTGAGCAAGCCCTAAAAGCTGGAAAATTACGCTGTCTGGTCGCGACAGCATCTTTGGAACTAGGTATCGATATAGGTGATATTAACTTAGTGTGTCAGCTAGGTTCGCCGCGCTCCATCGCTGCGTTTTTGCAACGTGTCGGACGTTCGGGTCATCATGTAGGTGGCACGCCCAAAGGCAGGTTGTTTCCGCTGACACGTGATGAACTAGTGGAAACTACCGCACTACTAGGGGCGGCTAATAAGGGTGACCTAGATCGCATTATCATGCCTGAGCAACCGCTTGATGTGCTGTCACAGCAGATCGTTGCTGAGGTTAGTGGTGAGGAATGGAGTTGCGATGATTTATACGCGCTATTTTCTAAGGCTTGGCCGTATCGGGATTTAGCCCGTGCTGACTTTGATGGCATTATTCAGATGCTGGGTGATGGATATTCCACTCGCCGTGGCAGGCGAGGCGCGTATTTACATTACGATGCAGTCAATGGGCGAGTCCGGGCGAGGCGCAATGCACGTTTAGTCGCTTTAACCAATGGTGGCGCGATTCCCGATCAGTTCGATGCCGATGTCATTTTGAGTCCGGAAGATATGCGCATTGGCTCGGTAGGTGAGGACTTTGCCTTTGAAAGCCTTCCCGGTGGCATATTCCAGCTTGGCAATACATCCTACAGAATTCTAAAGGTCGAAACAGGTCGCATGTATGTCGAAGATGCGCATGGGCAACCACCCAATATTCCATTTTGGCTAGGTGAAGCGCCCGGTCGAACCGATGAACTCTCACTGGCAGTCTCTAATCTACGCCAGCAAACTAATAACAAACTAAGCGAAGGAATGGACGCCACTCAAAAGTGGTTGTGTGAGGCTTATCAAATACCATCTGTTGCAGCCGAACAACTCACTGCCTATCTGGCCTCAGCCAAGGCCGCCTTAGGTGAGATTCCAACGCAACAATCTATCGTGTTCGAACGTTTTTTCGATGATGTCGGTGACATGCATTTTGTGATCCATTCTAATTATGGATCACGTATTAATCGGGCATGGGGATTGGCACTGCGTAAGCGCTTTTGTAAACGCTTTAATTTTGAGTTACAGGCAGCCGCGCTGGAGGACAGCATCGTACTATCGCTTTCTTCTAGTCATAGTTTCCCACTTGAAGAAGTGTCCCGATACCTAAATCCTAAGACCGTCAAAGAAGTTTTGATTCAGGCGTTTCTGGATGTGCCAATGTTTCCAACACGATGGCGTTGGAATGCGACGATTGCGTTGGCAGTATTGCGGAGTCGTAACGGCAAGCGAAACCCGCCGTATTTTCAACGCTCGGATGCTGAAGATTTAGTAGCAATCCTATTTCCAGATCAAATCGCTTGTGGTGAAAATATCGCTGGTGACCGTCAGGTACCTGATCATCCGCTCATAAAGCAAACCATTAATGATTGCCTACATGAGACCATGGACATTGTTGGCTTGGAGGCTTTGCTGACGCGCTTGCTGGCGGGCGATGTTAAATTAATCTGTTGTGACCTGACAGCGCCATCACCCCTAGCTGAGGAAGTGGTCAATGCCAGGCCCTACGCCTTCCTTGATGAAGCACCTGCCGAAGAACGCCGTACGCTGGCTGTTACGTCCAGAAGTCGCTTAAATCCGGCGGATGCGGCTGACTTAGGCCGCCTAGATCAAGCGGCAATTGATAAGGTTCGTGAAGAGGCTTGGCCTACGGTGAGAAATGCTGATGAGCTGCAAGATGCCATGCAGGTGCTCGGCTATATTCTGGAGTCCGAGGTTAAAGCCCCATCTATTAATGAATCAGATGAATCAAACCAACCGTGGTTGCCGCTGTTTAAAAAGCTGATTAAGGACAAACGAGCCTGCCGTGTAACCCTGAGCAATAAATCTGTCCTGTGGGTTGCTGCTGAACGCTTAATGCAAGTTCAGGCTGTTTTTCCTGAGGCTTCATTAAAGCCTGAAATTACCGCAGTGCCTAATCAGGATCTTGAGGAACCACTACGTGAATTAATTCGCAGCAGGATGGAGGGGCTAGGTCCGGTCACTGTCCCACAATTGGCTGAGCCTTTAGGTTTGGCTCACAGCTCGATTGAAGTTGCATTGCTAAATCTAGAGCAGGAAGGGTTTGTTGTTCAGGGTTACTTCAGCAACCACGGTACCCATAATAATGCGCTTGAATGGTGCGAACGACGTTTATTGGCGAGGATTCACCGCTACACAATCAATCGCTTACGTAGTGAGATTGAACCGGTAAGTATCGCTGATTATATGCGATTTTTATTTGATTGGCAGGGCTTGGCGGAAAAACGTGAGGGCTTGGAATCTCTCGCCACTGTATTGCAACAGCTTGAAGGTTATTCAGCCGCAGCAGGTGCTTGGGAAAACGACATTTTAGCCGCCCGTATCGATTTATACACTCAGGATATGTTGGAAACACTTTGTGTCACAGGGCGATTCAGTTGGCTGCGGCTGCACACCACAACAGCTCAAAGCGACAGTAAGAAAAAGAATTCTCCGGTACGTCTCACCCCGGTTAGCATTGTTCAGCGTCATCATTTACTGGAGTGGAAGGTGTTTAGCAAAACTGCTTCTGAGCAAAGCTTAAGTGGTGGAGCTCAAAAAGTGATTCATCTTTTAAATATCCGAGGCGCTTTATTTTTTACCGACTTGGTTAGTCAAACTGGTTTACTCAGGACGCAGCTCGAAACGGTTTTAGGCGAGTTGGTTAGTTGGGGCTTGGTAACGTCTGATGGTTTTGCAGGTCTGCGTGCTTTGATCACGCCTAATAATAAACTCCCGAAATTTTCAGGAAGGAGAGGGCGAGGTGCACAAGGATCACCTTTTGACCGGGCAGGCCGCTGGACACTCATTTCACCCGTCGATGAAGCAGGAAATACGCTGGAGGCGGCAGAGATAATTCCTGAATCTGATGCACTTGAAATGATTGCCCATACCCTATTACTTCGCTACGGCGTGGTTTTTCGCAGAGTGCTGGAGCGTGAGACTGGCCTGCCTCCATGGCGTGATTTGTTGCGAGTCTATTGGCGAATGGAAGCGCGCGGGGAAATTCGTGGTGGTCGATTTGTCACAGGAGTAAGTGGTGAGCAGTTTGCCTTTCAGGACGCCATTGGTAGCCTCAGAAAGATTAGACGATCTGACAAGCAAGGTGATTTGATCACGATCAGTGCTTGTGACCCTCTAAATTTAACCGGTACCTTATTGCCCGGACCCAAAGTTCCAATCAGTAATTTGAATCAGATCGTTTTTCGCGACGGCATTCCAATAGCAACCCAGTCCAAGCAGCAGCTTGAGTTCCTCTGCGACTTAGATGAGCAAACGCAATGGGATGCACGCCTATTATTGAGCAATAACAATAAATCAGTAAGCACAGCAAGATCACACTAAGCTTTCTGAGGACAAGCTTATTCATTCAGCTTAGATTAAGTTTTTGCAATCTAAGCAAATAAGGCTTGAGAAATTATCCGATCAGTTTTAACCTGTAAGTCCCCAATCTAGCAGTACCTCTGGCTCATTTCGTTTACGATCTGAGCCGGTTTTTTATCTGGCCATCACTGATTTATGGGGAATTAAACTTTGGAAATATGCGCTACATCAGGGTTATTAAATAAGGCCTGCATCCTTCACTCTCCCAACCACGATGATAGACCGGAAGATTCTCAGATAAGTCTTATCGTGATTCACAATATTTCACTTCCCCCTGATCAGTTTGGCAGTGACCATATCAATCAATTATTCACAAATAACCTCTGCGTTGATGATGATCCGTTCTTTACAGAGATATCTCACTTACGCGTGTCATCACATGTACTGATTCGTAGAGACGGTGAAATCATCCAATACGTGCCGTTTCATAAGCGCGCATGGCATGCTGGGGTGTCGTGCTTCAGAGGTAGGGAGGTCTGCAATGATTTTTCTATTGGTATCGAACTAGAAGGAACCGATACGACGCCTTTTTGTGATGCGCAATACAGGGTGCTTGGCGAATTAATTAAAACGCTTCAATCGACATATCCAAGTCTTATGAAAGACCAAATTACTGGCCATGAACATATAGCTCCAGGGCGTAAAACCGACCCAGGTCCTTATTTTGATTGGCAAAGATTGAGCGGGTCTTTAGGAGGGGTAAGCTTGCCTGCCGATGCCTCATTAGTGCTAGTTTAAAAGAGTTTGTACGATTTCAGCTTACCTTTTAACCTGTGGCGACTGCATCTTCATTTAATGAAATCAGATTGCCAGATATATGAGCGCCTTGGTCTAGCTCAATTTCATCATAGTGGATGTCGCCAATCACCGTTGAGCTGGCACTGATACTAACTCTACTGGTGGCAAATACATCGCCAGTCACTTTGCCGCAGATTCTAATGTAAGGGGCCCTTACTTCACCGGTGATGGTGGCACCTGCTTCAATAAGTAGTGTGGCGTCCGTGCCTGTTGCGGCAATCACATTTCCATAAATATTACCTTTGACTTGCAACAAGCCGGAAAAAGATAAATCACCCACGAGTTCAATGTCGGGTTCTAATTGAGAGGCTATGCGTCTAGGGCGAGTTGGTGCTTCAATGGGGCGCGTTTTTTTTCCAAACATATTACTGCTGCCTTTGGGCTAGTGTAATGGGAATTCGTTATTCGCATTGAGTTGGGGAGCGAACTACGAATAGGGGTTAGCTTGAGCTTGGCCAAGTATAAAGCGGTATGATTTTAGATTTCAATGCTTTAAAGATTACCATGACTAGCTGCCGATAAAGCCTGATAATTGCCCGTATAAAATATGCTAAGTTGTTGCTTATATTGAAAATTGCGGCTTTTATAATCATGTACTCATCTTTTCATCAGAAAAATTTAATCTCTGTATATCTTTTTCTCCATCATTCTTATAGAGTCACATCTCCATTCTGGATTCTTCGAGTGTCAATCAGGATTTAGGGTTATTAGTCATATGAATGTTAACCGTGAAAGCACGGATGCGTCAGATATGTACCAACTTCCCGCAAAGTTCAGCATGGATAACCTTAAGGCCTTACAGTTGGGAGAAAAACTTTCGACCCCCATCGGAAGACGTTATTTATCCCAGCACGTCAAACGTTATCCATTAGATCTTCGCGCGCAGGTGCAACGTATTCTTATCAATCAGGATCAAACACAACTTGCAGGTGCTCTGCAGGATTGTTTTATAGCGCTCAAGGACAACGGACTCAAACTGCGGCGCGAGCTGTTTGAACATTCTAAAGCAAAACTCTCAGATGAAGATCAGGATTATTTTTCAAACTGGCTAAACAGTGATTTTGCTTCGGCATATGATGATAGCTTCGTTAGTGGGTCAGTGTTGGCAACCGGGTTGCCTGAGAAGTCTGAAGCTCTAATAACGGCACCAGAACGTGCTGAAACCACCTACGACAGCCATTTTCAAGAAGCTGTTGATTGCCTGGAGTATGGCCAGCTTGCTAAGGCACAAGAACTCCTCGAACAAGAAGTGATTAACCCGGACGGTGATCCTCGGGCAGAAGCCGAATTATTACGGGTATACAGTTATACCAATGATCTGGAAAGTAAGAACCGCCTCAGAATATTGCTTGAGGAACAAGGTCGGGCACTAAGTTCAGATTGGGCGCAACAGCAACAAAGCGCTAACAGCAGAGTGGCCAACTAAGGTGAAAGTGTTTAATGATTGATAAATCCAAGCAAAATACCCTAAAAGTATGCCTTGAGGATGTAGGCGCGCACAACAGGGCAATACTGGATTTCTTCTTTGCAAAACTAGGGCAACATGTTTTTCGCTGCGTCGACACTCAGGAAGAGGCTAATGTATTACTCATCGATTACGATTTCCCACCGGCTCGACAGCGCTTTGAGAGTGAGTACCAGCAGTGGCAGAAACCGGCATTAATACTATCGATATCTGAAGTTTCAATAGAGAATGCAATCTGGTTGGCGAAGCCGTTAACCAGCCGTGCGTTGTTAGATGCTGCTGGGGTACTGCAACAACAACTTGCTAATAGTCCTCAGATGCAAACCTCTGCGAACCCAAGTGCTAATCTAATCTTCCAACAATCTTCAGGTCAAAGTTTTGTCGCGACAACGCGACCTGTTTTACAGCGCCCGCCCATTCAGGAGCTTTCAGCGGCTACCAGTGTACCTCTGGTAGATAAGCTGGACGAGAAGATGGCTGCTGAATCGGGTGTAAATACTCAACACTCTCCTACCGACTCAGGTTCTGAGACGTTTAGTGTTGATACAGCAAAAGGTATTTCATCTTCAGAAACATCGGTTTCTGCATCTTTGGTCGATCAACCGCCACCACTGCCAGCTCAGAGCACTGTAGATGAGCCTCCACCGCTGCCAACTGAGTCAGAGAAAAACGAGCGAAACTTACTCCTTTGCGGAAACCAGCAGGATCTAGAGGCCAGTGCAGAGTTAAGCGACGATTTTTATAAGGATGACAGCTTTTTCCTGTCTAGCTTAAAAGATGCGGTGCGACTGGCGCGTCAATGTCAACAGGGGGTGTTGCTTAATTTTCCAGACGCGAGAATATATGTTCTACCTGAAATACACAGAATATTCTGCGGGATTGATACTCAAGACTCTGAGTTTACCGAGTTAATATCCGCCTGCAACGTCAAGGACGGTGGGAAAATGCATATCCTGAGTACGCGTGAAATACATGAGTTAAACGACATGATTTCACAGCAAGCCTCGGCATTGTATGATTTAGAGTCGTTTGTCTGGACTTCCACATTACTCTCAGCACAAGGAAGTCTGCCGCGAGCGCTTGACCCTGGGAAATCCGTCGGCCTTAAACATTGGCCAAGTCTTACTCGGTTGGAAAACTTTCCTCATGTCTTGCCAATTGCCGCACAGTGGTCTGCATCCGCAATGAGTGCTTTCGACATCGCTAAGTCACTGAATATCCCCCAACGATATGCATTTTCTTTTTATAACGCGGCAAATAGCCTAGGTTTGATCGAACAGGATCCTGATAAATTGATTAACACACAATCCGCACCTCGTCCTAAAGATGCCCCACGAGGCTTGTTCTCACGTTTGCTTAAACGACTGGTAGGGGGCTAATCATGAGTACAGAGAATCGGAAAATTATCTTCACAGGTCCGGTCGGAGCCGGAAAAACCACGGCAATCCGTTCAATTAGTGATATTGATATTGTCACAACCGACGAGCAAGCGTCAGATATGGCAAAGGCACGCAAGCCTGCCACTACCGTTGCTATGGATTATGGAATGATCAAGCTAGGCGAGAATGAACGGGTTCATCTTTATGGTACGCCCGGGCAGGAACGCTTTAATTTCATGTGGGATATTTTGACCGAGGGCGGTATTGGTCTGGTATTACTCATTGACAACTCACGAAAAGATCCCCAGCAGGACCTGAAATTCTATACACACGCATTTAAAGAGTTCATTGCTGCACAGCAATTGGTCGTTGGTATTACCAGAATGGATACACACCGCGTTCCCAATGTACATGACTACCGCCGTTGGTTAGACCAATTAAAGATCAAAGCACCCGTATTCGAAGTGGATGCACGTAAACGTGATGACGTATCAATGCTGATTCAGGCAATGTTGATGTCGCTGGCACCCGGAGCTGAAATATTATGAGTGATTATATCTCAAGAGAAGATTTATTTATGGGAGTAACCCCCGGTGGGAGCTTCTATACCGTTCAGGATGACACCGAAGAATTTGGCCGTGGATTTCTGCATCGTTTGTTAACGGTTGATCAGATGCCTCCATTTAGTTTGGACATTGCTAAAGATCTGAGTGGCTTAAGTGATGAAACTGAGACATTGGAATTTGTTCATTTGCTGCAGGATGCAGGCTTTATTTACGGACAAAAAAGTAGTCAAGTGGCGCCGACCGGTAATTTGGAAAGCATGCTCCCCGGCATTTTACAAAGCTTGTCGGATGATGGACGTGCTGTTCTGGCAGAAGGCCAGGGGCTCTATCTGGGCAGTTCTGGATTTCCGCACGAGGCCGCTGAAGAGTTAGCCGCTTTGAGTGCTAGTCTCACGGCAATTTATAAGCGGCATAAGGATGTGCTGAAAGGTAATCTTGGTTACCGACAACGTGCTTGGGGGCTTATTGATGCTGCCGGCAATAGCGAAATAGGCTTTTGGCCTTTGTACATCGGAAAAGACCGTTTCACACTGATCGTTGGGGGGATGCCACAATTTAATCAACCCGCGTTCACACAATTAATCTGGGCACTAGAGCGCCGTTACGGCACAAATAGCCCAATGGTGCTTAACTAAAAACACTTCATAGGAGTAAACGCATGCGTGCAGAAATGCTTAATTCAATACTAAGTGATCTTAACGGATCAACTGCTGACATCGAAGCATCGGCAGTTTTATCAAAAGATGGACTAATGATGGCCGCGTTGCTACCGGCTGCAATGGATGAAGACCGAGTGGGGGCGATGAGTGCAGCCATGCTATCGCTAGGAGATCGAACGGCTCAAGAGCTGGCTAGAGGCACCTTAGAGCAAGTTCTCATCAAGGGTGATCATGGTTATATTTTGATGACTCATGCGGGTAGTGAGTCCGTGGTTACTGTATTGGCTAAGCCAAATGCTCGCTTAGGGCTTATTTTTCTTGATGTAAAACGCGCCGCAGAAAGTATTGCCAAAATTCTTTGAGGCTGGCTATGAATAAATTTCATTTACGTAAATCCCCCCTGATTAAGCTAGCGCTTTCGGCGACCCTTTCAATAGGTCTTATTACCAATGCGAAAGCTGATACGTTGTATGGACCCCTAAGAGCGGGTGAATCACTAAGTGGTATCGTAAATCAAAATTATTTAACAAGCCCTTATGATAATGCTGTAATAATGCGAGAAATCTTTCGGATGAATCCGCAGGCTTTCATTAATAATAATATGGGTTTGATTAGGCAGGGAGTGATGTTAACACTTCCTAGTGATGCAACGCTTCGTCGCTCACGTCCCAGTCAGCCGAATCCCGCAAGCACTGTGACCCCAGCGGCTCCGTCGACACGTTCCAGAGAGTTAGTGCAAACGTTGGAAAAAACACTAACACAGGTGCGAAATCAAAGAGACCAAGCTAATCTGCGTGCCAGGCGGGTCGAAACCGAGTCTGCTTCTAAGATTGACTCATTAAATTCCAGAGTAGAGCAGCTAGAAACAGAAAAAGAAAACACCGGCCAGCAGCTGTCTACATCTGAAGCACAAATCGTGCAGTTGAGACAATCGCTTGAGAAGCTTAGTGAAGAAAATAGTCAATTAACTACCAAAAATGAACAGGCTGCATCAGTTGATAGTAGCGATGAATTAAGCAAGCAGCTTGAAGAAAGTAATCAGACTATTGCGCAGAAGCAACAACAAATCACTGAATTAGAGTCATCCGTTTCTGAACTAAAAACTGCCTCGGAAAGTTTGCAAGCTTCGCATCAGGATGCTTTGAAAACATTGCAAGATACCAATAAAGCATTGGAAGATAAGCTTGCAGCTCAGGTACAGACTCTTGATAAAAGTGATGATGCAACTGAACAGCTCGACACCAAGATCACCGAATTAAATATTGAACATCAGCAGCAGCTGAGTGCCTTGCAGGCTTCATTAGATGCGAAGACAAGTGAATTAACGAGCACTCAGCAAGATACAAAAAAACTGACAGACCAGCAAGAGTCAGAAATCGCAGCACTTAAGTCTGAGCATCAAAAGGCGTTAGAGGACTTAAACGCTTCTCATGCGACCGTGTTAGCTGAGAAGACTACCTCAGAAGCGTCACTACGTGGACAGATAGAAGCACTAGAGGAGAATGGGCAATCTGCCGCACTGGAAATAACACAATTAACCGATCAAAATGCTGCGTTAACGACTCAGCTCACTGATACGAAAACTTCGTTGGATACATTGGCTGCATCAAAAGCAGCAACTGCTGAGCAGGAAATTGTTGTTGAATCTGTGATTGCCGACCCAGTTGACAGTAATGATGCCAATGCGGTGCTAAGCGGGCCTGTTACTAAGCAATTGATAGCGGAACGTCTGGAGAGTCCTGTTGCATTCCCATTATGGGGATTGCTATTGGGCGCTTTCGCACTGGGCTTTACCAGCCTGATGATGTTATTTGCGCGACGCCGGGAACAAGTTATTCCTGTCGCAGTTAAAAAGTCATCAGTCCCGCAATCATCTGATGAAGTAACGCCGGAAGAAGAGCAGTTGGTATTCCGTGCATCGGATCCATCTGTTCAGGATCCGGATATTGAAACACTTCGGGTTCCACCCAGAAGAGATCCATCCCGCGTAGCTATTCTTGATCCGACCATGGCAGCTACTGCTACTGCCGCGGCTGTAGCAACTGCTGTCACAACTACTTCTGAATCATCAGATCAACAATTAGCAGCGACTCAATTGCTAACACCACCAATAAGTGGACATGATGAGCTTGAGGGGAAACTAAAACTACTCATCGCAGAAGCTTATGAGGAACTCGGTGATCCGGTCGCGGCAAATGAACTCCTTCTTGAGGTTCAGGCTGAAGGTAACCCGCAGCAAATAGAGACAGCGGTGTCAATTATTACACGCCTTAATCACTGATCATAAAACGACATTACCGTTAGTCTGTTTTTTGATCGCAGATAGTTTGCTCAGTGATACATTAATTCCAGATTCGCGCAATTATAACAATAATTTAGTATACCCGGGCCATTAGCGAGTTTTCGGCACCTGGCTGGAGTGAGTTTTGATGATGTCGTCACCTACGTTCAATAGTTTCTCGATTAAACCGTTAACCCTCAGCTTGGCAATCGCTTTTGCTTCAGGATTTTCTCTGAGTGCAAACGCTGAGTCTGTATACGGGCCAGTAAAATCTAGTGATACGCTAAGTAAAATTGTTAATCGTATTTACACCGGCTCTAAATCATCTAGAAGATCGGTGATGAGACAAATTGTCGAAGTCAATCCCAGCGCTTTTTTAAATGGGGATATGAATCATCTTAAACTAAACGCTTCACTGATACTTCCTGGTGATCTTTGGAAGGATGTCCCTAAGTCGATTACACCGTCATCCGCCGAGGTTAATAAAGCATCGAGCACTAGAATTGTTACAACAGATTCAGTCGATCGAAGTGCTCCGGACTTATCCGTTGAGCAAATGAAAGGGCGGATCATTTTTCTCGATGCTGAGCGGTCAAGCCTTATTGAGCAAGTTGCAGAGCTTAAGCGTGAAACCGTTCGGCTTGAGAAAAAGGTCGAGAAGCTAGAATCTGACAGCAAGCAATCAGACGAACAACTGAGAATTTTGGATGCTGAAATTATACGTTTGTCAGACTTATTAAAAAATACAAACAATGAAACTCAGGTATCACGCGCTGATTTGAACCAGCTTGTGGTGCTTCAGGAAAAACTCCGGCTAGTGCAGGAAGAAACCAAGTCTTTAAGAAGTGAATTGCTTAAAACCCAAAGTAAACTAAAAAGTAACGACAATACTAGCAGTCAAGCGAATCAAACAATCGCCCAATTAACACAGGAAAATAGCCGATTACAAAAGATTCTTAAGGACTCTCAACCCGGGGTTCATTACTACAACGACTCAAATAACGATTATAAGTTGAGCTTAATGTCAGGGAAATTGCAGTTACCGCTTGGGCTGATTGTCGTTGGCGGTGCGTTAGCTGCATTAATGCTAACGGCTTTAGTCGTTACTAGAAGAAAGAAAAAACCACCTCAAGCCGGTACAGAGACTCAGCGAATTGATCCTTTTGAAGAGAACCCTAGCGCTTACAGTACCTTGCTTGAGACTCAAACGACTCAAGCCAGAGGGTTCGCCCAGTCTCATACTCAACCAGAAGAAAACGTCTTCAAAATGTTTGATGAAGGTTCGCTCGAGATGGATTTGAAGCTTGATATGGCTGAGGCTTATCTGCAAGTATCTGATTTTAAATCAGCCCGAACCATTCTTCAGGAAGTAATACAGGGTGGTAGTGAACTACAAAAACGCACGGCGAGTCGACTGATAAACAAAGCGGCCTAGTTATTCGTATTGAACTGATCTCCTCCAAAACAGCAATACCCTAATGGAAGGAGTATTATAATCGATAGTTAAATGGTTTGAGCTTATAAAAACGGGCATAATCTACATTTAGATTATGCCCTTTATGCTATGAAGCTTGAAACGCCTGTTATAACAATCGATGGTCCTGCGGGAGCGGGTAAAGGTACAATTGCTCAGCAACTTGCTCATGAGCTGGGGTGGCATATTCTTGACAGTGGGTCTTTGTACCGACTGACCGCTTATTCTGCTATACAAAAATCCTGTGCTTTCGATAATATTCCTGAACTAGAAAAAATCGCCCGTAATCTAGAGGTTGAGTTCTTACCTCAACCCGGTGGTGTTATGAAAATAATACTTGAGGGAGTCAATGTTAGTCAGGATATTCGCAGCGAGTCCACAGGAGAAGCTGCTTCTCAGGTAGCCGCAATCAATCCAGTTCGCCAAGCTTTGCTCCAACGTCAACGAGATTTCGCCCAAACTCCCGGATTGGTGTGCGATGGGCGGGACATGGGGACGATTGTCTTTCCAAAAGCTATGCTAAAAATCTACCTCACAGCAAGTGCTGATGTGCGTGCCCAGAGACGTTTAAAACAGTTGAAAGATCATGGGCTTAATGCTAATCTCGCCGCCTTGATTAAAGAGATTCAGGATCGTGACTATCGGGATCAAAACCGCGTTCATGCGCCTTTATTGCCTGCCTCAGATGCTGTTGAAATTGATAGTAGCGAACTAACAATCGACTCAGTCGTATCAAAGATCAGGGAATTGTACGAATCAAAAAATTCATAAGCTAAAGTTATTAATACCCTGTTGACTAAGAACGCTATACTTATCAGTCATTTAGTATCTTTATCTGATACATTCTCTCCTTCAATTTTGTAGGAGTTGAATTAACTCAACCCGACGCGAGCAGGGTGCTGTCGTCTATATTTTAAGGTTTTATACCATGAGCGAAAGTTTTGCAGAGTTATTTGAAGAGAGTCTGATCTATATTGAAATGACCCCAGGCTCTTTAGTCAACGCCACCGTTGTCGAAGTAACTCCAGATTTTGTTACAGTGAGTGCCGGTTTGAAGTCAGAAGGTGTTATACCTGCTGAGCAATTCAAAAATGAAGCGGGCGAAATTACCGTTGTACGCGGTGATGTCGTTGAAGTAGCACTGGAAAGTGTTGAAGATGGCTTTGGTGAGACAAAACTGTCTCGCGAAAAAGCACGCCGTCTACGTGCTTGGGAAGTGCTGGAAGAAGCACTTGAGAAAGACGAAATTATTACAGGTATCATCAGTGGTAAGGTCAAAGGTGGCTTTACTGTCGAGTTAGGTGATATCCGTGCCTTCCTTCCTGGGTCACTGGTTGACGTGCGTCCGGTACGCGACACAGCTTACCTTGAAGGCAAAGAGCTTGAATTCAAACTCATCAAATTAGACCAGCGCCGTAACAACGTTGTTGTATCTCGTCGAGCAGTGGTCGAAGAAGAGTACAG
>ENA-ORXR01000888-ORXR01000888.1-marine-metagenome-genome-assembly--contig:-NODE-888-length-35823-cov-3.912606_pt1 | contig 35823 bp, 41 predicted proteins | sample MGYA00237866_ERZ511479 | MGnify/ENA metagenome assembly ERZ511479
AACTCCCAGGACTTGTTGCGCTAGGGCTAAACAAGGCAATTAAATTAAAACCAGGAATAGGCTGGGTGAGGGGAAACACTTCGTCGTCTGAAAGTCTTCTAGCCGAAATTAACGATTTACGGAAAGAAAATGTACATCTCAAAAGTCTAGAGCCTAAAAGAACGGTATTTGAATCAAAAGATATTTCGGGCTTGGAGACCGTAATCTCTCTCACAGGCAGAATGAAGGTAGCTAGTCAGGGGAACTACGGATCAGGTAGTCGATATGTTTCATGGACCTTAGATACTGCGCTTGGGGACGTATTCGCATTTATTGCTCCAACCTTGAGGGGAAAGACAATTTTCTCCCGTATCAATAATAGGGTTGGTATTGCAGCACAGGCCATTAAGGAGTCTGACCTCTATAGCTCTAGTTCAGTCAGAGTAGACGAAAGTAAATTCGAGACGGTAATGCTACAACTTGAGGCGTTGGGATTGATAGACACAGATCATTTGACTACCACAAATGGCACTCGGGCTTTTTTCGGTTGGCTGACAGATTTAGGAAAGCAGAAAATGTTTGAGCTAAGAACATTAAAAATGTGAAAGTTTAAACGCCGAGCGCGGATAGGGCCGGTGCATTTCAAGCGTATCCAACCCCCTGCACGCAAACCATGGGCTTCACCCACCCTACGCCTCACCCCAACCGAAAGCCCCTCAAAATGATCCTTTACGGCCTGCCCACCTGTTCCGACTGCAAAAACGCGCTCAAGGCTTTTGACGCCGCAAACCTCAAACCCGCCTTCCGCGACATCCGTGCCGATCCGCTGAGCGAGGCGGAGTGGGCGCCGCTGCTGGCCGAGTTTGGCGACACCCTCGTCGACCGCAAGTCCCAGACCTACCGCAACCTCAACGCGTGGATGCGCGAGAGCGAGGCCGAGGCGCAGTTGATGGACCAGCCCGCCCTCATGGTCCGCCCCCTCATCACCGACGGCACAAAACATACGCTGGGCTGGGACGCCGCCGCGCAGGCAATCTGGCTGCCGTGACTTGAGCTGCATTGCGTGCGGAGCCAGCGGGCACATTTTACCCCTGCAAACCGCATCATATCTACCCAAAATCACCGGCACTCTGTGAAAATGCTGGACTTGGCCCCTGACCTCGGCAAAACTAGAGTCAAAACCAACAGGAGCGTGTAGAAATATGTATAAATTCAATGGATTGGCTATCATTGCGGCGGTGGGCCTCATGGGCAGCCTGCCGCAGGCAGCGCAGGCCGAGGTCAAGATTTACCCCTATGCCTCAAGCCAGAATTATTGCCCCGCAGGGCTGCAACCCGTGTCGATCAACGGGGTGATCTGTTGCGGCACGCCAAATACACACACGTCCTATCAATCTGCCATGTCCCATCCGGCGGTGCACAAAAAACCGCGCCGCGTGACCCATAAGGTCCAGCGCACCGTGCGTCACAAACCCCGCCCCGCCCGCGCGCACTGCGCAATCGGGACCAAGGGCTGCACTTTCGACTAAACACCTCTAAACTCCCCCCTCGGCCACGCGCGGGTCGGGGGGGCATGCGTTAAAGCAGTGTAATATCGGATGCCATCTGGCGCCCGTCGCGCCCTTCCGACATCTCAAAGCTTACCTTCTGGTCATCGGCCAGACCTGTCAGGCCCGATTGCTCCACCGCTGAGATATGCACGAACACATCGTTGCCGCCGCCTTCGGGCGCGATAAAGCCGTAGCCTTTTGTCGTGTTAAACCATTTTACGGTTCCTGTTGGCATCTCTGCCTCCTTACATAGTCCACTTCCATAACAGGCACTTACCTGTTCTACTCCCTTAAATAAGTGGGGCTTTGTCGAAAATTTCAAGGTCAAAGACCTAAATTAACGATAATCTGATCGCTGTAGCAGCGAACGGTCAAAGGAGTGCTGGCAAAATGATCGAAGTCTACGGATTGAAGAATTGCGACACCTGCCGCAAGGCGCTGAAAGCGTTGGACGGGGCCGTGCTGGTCGATGTGCGCGCGCAGGGTGTGCCGCAGGCGGTGATGGCGCAGGCCCATGCGACATTCGGGGACAGCTTGCTCAATACCCGCTCGACGACGTGGCGGGGGCTGGACGAGGCCGCGCGCGCGGGGGATCCGCTGGCGCTGATTGCGCAACATCCCGCGTTGATGAAGCGCCCCCTGATCAGATCGGGGGACGCGCTGTATCTGGGGTGGACGGCGGCGACGCAGGCGGCGTTAGGCGCGCGGGCGTAGGGCGCGGTCGAACGACAACGGCCCCGCGCCTTTGACCACCAGCACCAGCAGCACAAAGACCCACAGCGCACGCTGATCCATGATGACGCTGTCGGGAAAGCGGTCGAACCACGCGCCCAGCACCTTGGGGTCCTCCCAGCCGCCGTGGCCGTAGAGATCGGTCAGCGATTGCAGGGCGACAAACCCGATCATTCCCAGCGCGGCAAGGCGGGTGAATAGCCCCAGCACGATCAGTGCAGGCAGGATGAATTCGGCCCATGTGCCGCCCAGTACGATCAACGTCTGCACAAGGCCGAATTGATCGGTGTCATAGCCGACCGCCTCCATCATGCGGGGGAAAATCTGGACATAGGCGCCGGTAGAGGGGGCAAAGATCCCCGTAATACCCTCGCCCAGTTTTGTCAGACCCGAGACCCAGAAATACATCAGCAATAGCGCCGCAAACAAGAACCGCGCAAGCGTGGCCAGCAGCCAGTCGGCGCGGGCAAGGCGGTCGGTGGCAGAGCGGTAGAGAGTGAGTAGCGCGGTCATTGCGTGTCCTTTTCGGTAGTGCAAAAGGCCTGCGTTTGCAGGGCCAGAGTGAGCGTGGCAGCGAAGTCGAAATCGGGGGCGGCTGCGGTCGCGGCCTCGACGGCGGCGCCAATGGGCTGTGTCGCAAGCGCGCCCAGCCAGGTGGCGGCACCAATGGGCAGCAGATGCGGGGCGGGGTCGAATTCGGGGCGGGTGATCAGCACGGCCTGCCCTTGGGGGCGCGGGGCGGGGGCATCCGGGTTCCGGCTGCGCTGCCACAGATCATACAGCGGCCAGCGCGAGCGGATGATCCGCGTCGCCGGCGCAAGGTGCAGGTGCAGACCGGCCAGCACCTCGGGGGGCTGTTGCAGCACCGTGGCATCAAACGCGGCGGCATCGGCGGCATGGTAGGCGGCGCGCATTGCCAGATCCAGCCGCGCGACATCGCCCAGATAGCCCAGATGCGACAGCGGCGCGAACCCTTCCAGAAACGCAGGAAAATCAGCGCCGTAATGCATCATCAGCGGCGAGGACGGCGGTGCTGCGCGCACAAATGCAGGCACCAGCGTGTCGAAATTCTGCACCCCCAGCAGGGCGCGCACAGAGGGAAAGGCCAGCTTCATCGCCTCGATCAGCGAAACAGTCACGTTGTTGCGGTACACGCCATAGCGCCTGCCTGCCGCCGCCCCGTGCCCGTCCAGCAACCCCGCAGGGGCGGGCAGGCGGGCATCCAGCAGGGCGGCGCGAAATTCGGCTTGGCTCACCTCCATCAGGCGGGCGCGCAGGCAGTGAGGGCACGGGCCGCGCGCGCGGCCTCATCGCGCAAGACAGGCCAGTCGGGCACATCCGTGTCCCATTCGACCAGCACCGGTTTCGGCCCGCAACGGGCCAGCGTATATTCCAGCAGCGCCCAGACCGGATCAACGACCGCAGCACCGTGGCTGTCGATCAGCAGGGGCGCGCCGTGATCGTCGGTATCGGCGTCATGCCCGCCGACATGGATTTCGCCCACGGCCTGTAACGGATAGGCGTCGATATAGGCGGTGGGGCTGACGTCGAGGTTGGTGGCGGACACAAAGACGTTGTTTACATCCAGCAACAGCCCGCAGCCCGTGCGCTGCACCAATGCGGCCAGAAAATCAGTCTCGGACAGGGTGCTTTCGGCAAAGGCGAGATAGCTTGAAGGGTTTTCCAGCAGCATCCGGCGGCCCAGCGTGTCCTGCACCTGCGCGATGTGGTCCGCGACCCGCGCCAGCGTGGTCTGCGTGTAAGGCAGGGGCAAAAGATCGTTCAGAAACTCGGCCCCGTGGGTCGACCATGCCAGATGTTCGGAAAAACTGGCGGGGTTGGTGCGCTCCATCAGGGTGCGCAGGCGGGCAAGGTGGGCGCGGTCCAGCGGCTGTGCGCCGCCGATCGACAGGCCGACACCGTGCACGGACAACGCGAAATCATCCGACAGCGCGCGCAGTTGCGCGTGTGGACGTCCGCCATCACCCATATAGTTCTCCGCGTGCACCTCGATCCAGCTGACGGGGCCGGGGTTGTCGCGCAGATCGTTGAAATGCTGTGGCTTGTAACCGACGCCGATGCCGTTGGGCAGGGCAGGCCGGGGGGAGGATTGGTCAAACATCATATCGTCCTCCGACAAGGGTGGTGGGGATGCAGGGCCCTGCGCGAGGGGGCGCGCAAGGCCCTGCAAACGGCTTATGCGGGCAGGTCGCGATCCAGCGCCTCAAGCGAGCCTGCGCGCGCTGTGCCGTCTGCCATCGCGGGCAATTCGATGCTGGCGCAAGTACCCGCATCGACCAGCGTCCAGGCGTTGCCCTGATAGTCGGTCACGGACGTACCTGCGCAGGTGGTGCCGGGGCCTGCGGCGCAATCATTTGCGCCTGCCACGGACACGCCATAGCATTTTTCCTTGGAGGCGGCATCGGCAGTCGTGCCGACAGAAGTCATGGAGGCAGCAACAGCGCCTGCAATGGCGAGGGTTTTCATGGTTGTGGACATCAGGTCTCTCCCGTTTGTGTGGTTGGTCTGGTTGTGGTGGGATCAGTAAAACAGCCAAGCGTTTCGAAATCCACTCACGGATCGGTGTTTCACAGGCGTGTCAGCCGCTTTTACCGGATCGGCAGGGAAAATTCGATGATTTCGGCAGGTTTGTAACAAAAAGGGGGGCGCATGGCCCCCCGATTGCTGCAATTGTTACAACAGATCCGGCGGTGTCGCCTCGTGTTTGAGGGCGGCTGTAACATCGTCCAGCCCCTGAACGGAGGTTTGTTTTTCCCCCAGACGGCGCACGGAGACGGTCCGCTCCTCGACCTCGCGGTTGCCCACGGCCAAAATCACGGGCACCTTGCCGACCGAGTGTTCACGCACTTTGTAATTGATCTTTTCGTTGCGTTTGTCTGCCTCGGCACGCACGCCCGCCGCGACCAGCGTGGCCACGACATCATCCACATAGGCGTCCGCATCAGAGGTGATGGAGGCGACAACGACCTGACGCGGCGCCAGCCAGAACGGCAGCTTGCCCGCGTGTTCCTCGATCAGGATGCCGATGAACCGCTCAAAGCTGCCCAGCGTGGCGCGGTGCAGCATGACGGGACGGTGTTTGCCGCCATCCGCACCGACATAGGTACTGTCGAGACGTTCGGGCATGACGAAATCCACCTGATGCGTGCCGCATTGCCAGTCGCGGCCAATCGCGTCGGTCAGCACGAACTCCAGCTTGGGGCCGTAGAACGCGCCCTCACCGGGATTGATCTCAGGTTCGATCCCGGCCTTGCGCGTCGCCTTGAGCAGGGCCTCCTCGGCCTTGTCCCACACCGCGTCCGAGCCTGAGCGGGTTTCGGGGCGGTCCGAGAATTTCACTTTGAAGTTCTCGAAGCCGAGGTCCTTGTAGATGGCCGAGAGGAATTCGATGTAGGTGAGGGTTTCCTCCTCGATCTGGTCCTCGCGGCAAAAGATGTGGCCATCGTCCTGCGTGAACCCGCGCACGCGCATGATGCCATGCAGCGCGCCCGACGGCTCATAGCGGTTGCACGATCCGAATTCGGCCATGCGCAACGGCAGATCGCGATAGGACTTCATGCCCTGATTGAAAATCTGGACGTGGCAGGGGCAGTTCATCGGTTTGAGCGCGTTGACAGATTTTTCGCGCGCATGTTCCTCGTCGACCTCGACGATAAACATATTCTCCTGATACTTTTCCCAATGCCCCGAGGCTTCCCACAGTTTGCGGTCGACGACCTGCGGGGTGTTGACCTCGACGTAACCGCCCGCGCGTTGCTTGCGGCGCATGTAATCCTGAAGCTGGGTGTAGATCAGCCAGCCGTTCGCATGCCAAAAGACCTGACCGGGGGCTTCTTCCTGCATGTGGAACAGGTCCATCTCGCGGCCCAGTTTGCGGTGGTCGCGCTTGGCCGCTTCCTCCAGCATGTTGAGGTGCGCACGCAGCTTTTCCTTGCCGGTGAAGGCCACGCCGTAGATGCGTTGCAGCATCGCGCGTTTGGAATCGCCGCGCCAGTAGGCCCCGGCAATCGACATCAGCTTGAACGCATCACCCGGCACCTGGCCCGTGTGTTGCAGGTGCGGGCCGCGGCACAGATCCTGCCAGTCGCCGTGCCAGTACATGCGCAACGGCTCGTCGCCCGGAATGCTCTCGATCAGCTCGACTTTATACGGCTCGCCCAGATCCTCGTAATGTTTGATTGCGCGGGCGCGGTCCCAGACCTCGGTGCGGACGGGATCGCGGGCGTTGATGATCTCTTTCATCTTTTTCTCGATCAGCCCGAGGTCCTCGGGGGTGAAGGATTCAGCACGGTCAAAGTCATAGTACCAGCCATCCTTGATCACAGGGCCGATGGTGACCTTTGTGTCGGGCCAGATGTCCTGCACCGCGCGCGCCATGATATGCGCCAGATCGTGCCGGACCAGCTCGTTCGCCTGATCCTCGTCGGCCATTGTGTGAATGGCGATCTGCGCATCCGCAGTGATAGGCCATGCCAGATCGACGTGGTGGCCGTCGAGCGTGGCGCTGATCGCCTTCTTGCCCAACGATTTCGAGATATCGGCAGCGACCTCGCCCGCAGTGATGCCTGCGTCGTAGTGTCGTTCATTGCCATCGGGAAGGGTGAGTGCGATCTGGGCCATAAAGCCTCCTCGTCGGTTTGGCGCCCACGAGACGCCCGGTTGCGGGTTATATCCCGCCCGTTTTGACCGCGCCGCCCGCCTGCGTCAAGGGGCAGGGCGGGGGCGCGGCGCCATGCGCGCGGATAGTGTCAAATGGATCAACGCAAGGGCCGCACCCGCGCCCGCGCCCAGTCCCAGCGCAAGGATGCCGTAGCCAAGGATCAGCGCGCCGCCCACGCCAGATCCGATGGCGGCCCCCACATAAATTGCAGCAGCGTTCAGCGCCAGCACGACAGGCGCACGGTGCCCCGCAAGGGCGATCAGTCGCGCCTGTTGGGCAGCCATGAACGACCAGCTGCACAGCGCCCATATGAACACCATGCCAAACAGAACCCCGTTCGCCACCGGCAACAGCGAGAACGTGGGCATCACGCACACCTGCGCGATGCACAGCCCCGTCAGCGTCGCGCGCCAGCCAAAGCGGTCGGACAGGAACCCGCCCATGATATTGCCCAGTACCGCCCCCACGCCCGAGATCATCAGCACCAGCGCGATACCGTCGCGGCCCCAGCCCATTGTCGCGCTCAGCAGGGGGGCGATGTAGGTGAACAAAACATACTGGGAGCCGATGAACGTGGCGGTAAAGCCGATGGCCAGCATCAGCCGACCTTCCCCGATCACATCCCGCAGATCGCGCATTGAGACGGGTTGAAACCGCAGCCCCGCAGGCACGCGCGTCCACAGCAGCCACAGGCAGGGCAGCGCCAGCACCACCACCAGCCCGAAGGCCCACCGCCAGCCATAGGTATAGGCGATCCAGCTGCTTGCAGGGACGCCCGCGACCTGGCTCATCGTGAGGCCGAAAAATACGGCAGCAAGGACTTTTGCGCGCTGGGCCTCCGGGGTCAGCCCTGCGGCAACAGCAGCGGACAGTGGCGTGAAAATACCCGCACCCGCAGCGGCCAGAATCCGCGCGCCATTCAGCGTGGCCATGTCGGGGGCGGCGGCAGACACCAGCGCGGCCAGCGCGAACATCGCAAACCCCGCCGTCATAATCCGCCGCCGCCCCACGCTGCCCGTCCATGCCACCAGCAGGGGCGACAGCAGCGCATAGGCCACGGCATAGACCGTCAGCAGCTGGCCCGTCTGCACCGCCGTGATGCCCAGATCCGCGCCCAACGGCTCTACCAGCCCGATGATGCCAAAGGCGCCGATGCCGATGACAAAGTTACAGATCGAAAGCGTGGGGATCAAAAGCCGGTCGGCCTGTGCAGTTTCGGGCGGTGCTGTAGTGCTGGAGTGTTCAGTATTCATGAAATGGGTTTAGCACTTGCGCGCCCTGCGACAAGGGGCGGCAGGCCCGCGCGGCACAGCGGTTGAACGCCGTCTGCGCATCAGGCATCATGGCGCGCGACAAGGAAAGGTCACCACATGCCCAAATACAACCGTAATTTCGAGCTTACCCTGAACGACATCGACCTTCTGGAGGCGGCCTTGCGGGTGGTCACGCGCGATCTGTCGCTGGGGCGCGAGGGTGCGCGCGCGCTGCTGCCGCCGCTTGAGGATGACAGCCACGAGGCGGCGATCGACGATTTGCTGGGGCGGCTGCACAACCAAAAGGTCTTTTACCGCCCCACGGACGAACCCTATGTCAGCGGCTAACCGGCCCGTGGCGCGCGGCGATAAATAATTTACCCCGCGCCGTTGCCCTTCGCAACAAGGCTGCGCATGATCTGCGCGAACACATCAGGGGCGCTGCGCACATGACCGAACCATCCTATCTGCAGACGGCAAACGGGCGCCGCATCGCCTATCACCTGACGGAAGGGGAAGGGCCTTGCGTCGTTTTCCTCGGCGGGCTCAAGTCCGACATGGAGGGGACCAAGGCGGTGCATCTGGAGGATTGGGCAAAGGCTGCGGGCCGTGCCTTTTTGCGCTTTGACTACTCCGGCCACGGGCAATCCAGCGGCACGTTCGAGGAGGGCTGCATCGGTGATTGGCACGCCGACACGCTGGCCGTGATTGACGCTGCGACAGACGGGCAGGTGGTGCCTGTCGGCTCCTCGATGGGCGGCTGGCAGGCGTTGTTGCTGGCGCGCGCGCGCCCTGCGCGGCTGGCAGGGCTGGTGACCATCGCCGCCGCACCCGATTTTACCGAAGACGGCTGGTGGGCCGGATTTGACGCGGCGCAAAAGGCGCAGCTGGAAACGGCCGGACGGGTCGTGCTGCCCTCCGACTACATGGAGCCCTACGTCGTGACGAAGCGAATGGTTGAGGACGGCCGCGATCATCTGGTGTTGCGCGCGCCGCTGGAGCTGCCCTGCGCCGCGCGTTTGCTGCAAGGCACGGCAGACACGGCGGTCAGTGTCGCGACTGCCACGCGCCTGCTGGATCACATCGCCAGCCCGGACGCGCATCTGCTGCTGGTCAAGGACGCAGACCACCGGTTTTCCGACAACGCCTGTCTGACCCTGATCGAGCGCGCCGTCCAAGAGGTGATCGCACAATGAGACGTATTTTCAGATGGATGCGGCGCGCAGCTGTTGTGATTTCTGCCGTGTTGGTCGCGCTGTGGGTCTTTGGCCCCTACGAGCCTGCGCCGCTGACCGCGGGCTTTGACGACAGCCGTCTGGACAAGGGCATCACCGCCCATCTGAAATGGCGCGAGGCACAGATCGAGGGCATCACGGAAGGCGTACAAAAACAGGTTATCTGGGCGGGCGAGGCAGAGGCGCAGACCGATTGGGCCGTTGTCTATCTGCACGGGTTTTCCGCCACATCGCAGGAAATCCGCCCCGTGCCCGACAGGGTCGCCACGGCGCTGGGCGCCAATCTGGTGCTGACACGCTTGCAAGGCCACGGGCGCGGGGCGCAGGCGATGGCGCAGGGGACGGTCGCGGGCTGGATGGACGACACGGCCGAAGCTTTGGCTGTCGCGCGCAAGGCAGGCCGCCGCGTGTTGGTCATTGCCACCTCGACCGGCGCCACGCTGGCGGCGGCGGCGGCCCTCGACCCCGCGCTGATGGAGGGGGTCGCAGGCATTGTCATGGTCTCCCCCAATTTTGCGGTCAACAACCCTGCCGCACGGCTGCTGACATGGCCCGCCGCGCGCTATTGGATGCCGCTGCTTGCCGGAACCGAGCGGAGTTTTACCCCCCTCAACGCCGCACAGGAAAAATACTGGAGCACGCGCTACCCTTCTGTGGCGGTGATGCCGATGGCCGCTTTGGTCAAGGCGGTCGGGCAGGCGGATCTGGGGCAGGCGCAGGTACCCGCCTTGTTCATCTTTTCGGACGCCGACCGCGTGGTTGATGCCGCAGCCACCCGCGCGGCCATCGCGCAATGGGGCGGGGAGACGGCGATTTGGACACCTGTCCTGACGGATGCCGATGACCCCTCGCGCCATGTGATCGCAGGCGACATCGTCTCGCCCGCGCAAACGGCGCCTGTCGCGGCGCAAATCATCCAGTGGAGCAAAGGACTGCAATGATGGACCAACGGATTAGCCTGATAACGCTGGGCGTACGCGACATGACTGCGACGGCAGAATTCTACGAGGCCCTCGGCTGGCGCCGCGTCGACACGCAGGACGGGGTGATTGCCTTTGACCTGATCGGGCAGACGCTGGGGCTGTATCCGCTGGAAAAACTGGCCGAGGACATCGGGCTGGATGTCGCGGAAATGGGGCGCGGTGCTGCGACGTTTTCCTACAACGTGCGCGACAGGGACGAGGTTGCGCCGCTGCTGGCGCGTGCACAAAAGGCGGGCGGGCGGATCCTGCGCCCGGCGGGTGACGTATTCTGGGGCGGGCACATCGGCTATTTCGCGGACCCCGAAGGCGCGGTCTGGGAGGTCGCGCACAACCCGTTCTCACCGCTGGCCCCCGACGGCAGCTTTCGCTGGAACGGCCACTGATGCGGACACCCGCAAGCATGTGGAGCCTTGAGACATTCGGCCGCGTCCGCCTGTCCAGACATTTCTACATGCGTGATTTTTTGATGAGCGAAATCAGTGCATTTCACGGCATCCCTAATGTACCACATGAACCTGATCTGGCGATCACGCGCGGCGGGCAGCTGTGCCGCGAACTGCTGGACCCTTTGGAGGAAACCTTTGGCCGGATTGCGATCCGCTCCGGCTACCGCTCGGCCACGCTCAACACCTACGGGAACGAGAACAAGCTCAATTGCGCGCGCAGCGACAACCCGATTGAATGTCACATCTGGGATTTGCCCGATACGGATGTGGCGGGCACCTCGCTGGTGGTTCCGTGGTTTGCCGACCAATACGAGCGCGGGCGCGACTGGCGCGATCTGGCGTGGTGGGTGCACGACCATCTGCCCTATTCCGAGATGTGGTTTTTTCCCAAACTGGCCGCGTTCAATCTGGTCTGGCGGCCCCGACCGTTGCGCACGATCAGCAGCTATATTGCGCCGCGCGGGATGCTGTTGCGGGCAGGGGCCGCCCCGGCAGAGGACGCCCGCACCCGTGCGGCGCGATACGCGGATTTCCCCCCGTTTCGGGGCATTGCGCTGCCCTGAGGGCTTGCGCGTGCGCGCGCGGCACGGCATTGCAGGAACAGAGTAAATTCACAGTGGGTGAGGCTATGAAAGAACCGCTGGTTCTGTTGCCGGAAATGATGTGCGATGCGCGCCTGTTCGGCCCGCAGATCGCGGAGCTGTCGTGCGACACCGCCGTCATGGTCGCCCCCGTCACGATGGGGGAGCGGATCGAGGAGACGGCCTCGATGTTGCTGGACATGCTGCCCAATCGTTTTGCGTTGGCCGGATTGTCGATGGGCGGTGTCGTCGCGATGGAAATCCTGCGCCGCGCACCTGACCGTGTGACCCGTCTGGCGCTGATCGACACGCATCCGCTGGCCGAAACCCCTGTCATTGCTGCAAACCGCGAGCCGCTGATCGTCAAGGTCCGGTCGGGGCGGTTGATGGAGGCGATGCGCAGCGAGATGAAGGAAAGCTATCTGGCACCCGGACCGTACCGCGCTGAAGTGATGGAGCTGGTGATGGAAATGGCCCGCACGCTGGGTCCAGAGGTGTTTATCCGGCAGTCCCGTTCGATGCAGCGGCGCAAGGACCAGCAGGGGACGCTGCGCCGGATCAGGGTGCCCACCTTGATCATGTGCGGGGCCCATGATGCGCTGTGCCCGCCCAAGCGCCACGAGTTTATGGCAGAGCTTATCCCCTATGCGCAGTTGCGCGTGCTGGAACATTCAGGCCACCTGCCTACGCTGGAACAGCCGGACGAGACAACCGCGGCCCTGCGCGAGTGGATGGCGCAACCGCTGGTCCTGCAATAAAAACCTGTCAAAAATTTCAGGGGTTTACGGCGCGACCTTACAGCAGCGCCGCCGGACGCGCCGGACGGATCAGGCCGCCGGTTTTTTCTGCGTCTCGGCAATCTTTTTACGGCGAAAGCCCGGAGGGGTCTGAACCTCGTTATCGTCAATAAAATCAAGGACGAGCGGGCGAATGTTGTTGCGCCAGCTTTTGCCGGCAAAGATGCCGTAGTGGCCCGCGCCATCCTCGACATGGCTTGCCTTCTTCGCGGCGGGCACATTGGCGCAGAGATCCAGCGCCGCGATGCATTGACCGGGGGCCGAGATATCATCCTTGGACCCTTCGACGGTCATCACGGCAACGGTCGTGATCTTGCCCATGTCGACAGGCTTTCCGGCGATGGTGAATTCGTTTTTGGCAATCTCGCCCTCTTTGAAAACACGCTCTACCGTGGACAGGTAGAATTCAGCGGGCATGTCCATGACAGACAGGTATTCGTCGTAGAATTTGTTGTGCTTGTCATGCTCGTGCGCCTCGCCCGCGGCGACACGCTGGATCTGGCCCGTAAAGGCGTCTTTATGCGTCTCGGAATTCATCGAGATGAAGGAGCTGAGCTGCAACAGGCCGGGATAGACCATGCGCCCCACGCCCGCATATTTGAAGCCGACCTGCTGGATCATAAACTGCTCCAACTGACCCATCGTCACGGAGTGGCCGAAATCCGTCACCTCGGTCGGGGCGGCACTGGGATCAATCGGCCCCCCGATGAGGGTGAGCGAGCTTGGCTGCGCCTTAGGGTCTTCATCGGCAAGATACGCAGTCGCGGCCAGCGCCAGCGGGGCAGGCTGGCACACGGCGATTACATGCGTGTCGGGACCAAGATGGCGCAGATAGTCGACCAGATGCATGGTGTAGTCTTCGACGTCGAACTTGCCCGCACTCACGGGAATGTCGCGCGCATTATGCCAGTCGGTAATATAGAGGTCACAGTCGGGCAGCAGGCTGATGACGGTCGAGCGCAACAATGTTGCGTAGTGCCCCGACATCGGCGCGACCAGCAAAACCTTGCGGCGCTTTTCGGTACGGCCCTGCACGCGGAAGTGCAGCAGATCGCCAAAGGCGCCTTTTATTTCAATCTCTTCGAACACGATACGGTCTGTACCATCCGCGCCGACAAAGGGGGGGATGTTCCAGTCAGGCTTGGTTACCATGCGGCTGAATGTGCGTTCCGTCACCTCGCCCCACGCGCTCAGCCATTGCATCGCGGGATTGGGGAACATAGAAAAGGCAGGATAGGAGGCCATCGCGAGGGTGGACGCGCCGAGCCACTGATTGGTGTTTCGGATTGTCTCCATCATATCGTAAGATGCCATGAAACGCATTTGTCTGGTACTCCTAGTGCCACCGCCCGAAGCCCCGGGCGCCACCTTCGTTGCACGCCTCGGAATGGGGTGGCTGACGAAAATGCTGCAAGTGCAAACATAGGACGGATGTATTAAGATGACAACTGACAAGGCGGAAAATGGTGAACCGACTGCGGCTTCTATGGCACGAATGACCGAAAACCTGAGCAAAGTAGACGCCCTGCGGGAGCGCCTGACGAGTGTTCTGGCCACCCGCAACACGCATCAGCCTGCCCTCGACGCCCCGAATCAAGAGCTGTTTGCAAAAGCGGCACAGGCCTACATGCAAGAGGCGATGACCAATCCCGCCAAGGTGATCGAGCACCAGCTTGAATTCTGGTCGAAATCCGTCACCCATTTTATCGAGGCGCAGCAGGCGCTGGCCAAGGGCACGCTGTCCGCGCCCGAGGACCGGACCCCCAGCGATCGCCGTTTTGCCAACCCGATGTGGGCGCAGCATCCCTATTTCAACTTTGTCAAACAGCAGTATCTGATGAATTCGGCCGCAATTTCGCAGGCCGTCGAGGATGTCGAGGACATGGATCCGCGCGAAAAGCAGCGGCTCAAATACTTTTCGCGCCAGATCATCGACATGATGAGCCCGACAAATTTTCTGGCCACCAACCCCGACGCTTTGCAACGCGCGGTCGACACCGAAGGGGAGAGCCTGATCAAGGGGCTGGAAAACCTCATCAGCGATCTGGAGGCCAACAACGGCGAGATGATCGTGCGGCTGGCCGACGAGGAGGCGTTCGAGCTGGGGGGCAACATCGCCACCACACCCGGCAAGGTCGTGTTTCGCAACCGCATGTTCGAGCTGATCCAGTTCACGCCCTCCACCAAAAAGGTGCACGCCACGCCGCTGGTCGTCTTTCCGCCGTGGATCAACAAATACTATATTCTGGACCTCAAGGCGCAGAACTCCTTTGTGAAATGGGTCGTCGATCAGGGCTACACGCTGTTTATGGTGTCCTGGGTGAACCCTGACAGCAGCTACCGCGATGTGGGCATGGAGGATTACATCGAGGACGGCTATGTCACCGCCTTTCGCGAGGTGAAGGCGATCACCGGCGAGGAGCAGATCAACGCTGTGGGCTATTGCATCGCGGGCACCACGCTGAGCCTGACCATGAGCCTGCTCAAACAGCGCGGCGATACGTCGGTCAAATCCGCGACCTTCTTTACCGCGCTCACCGATTTTTCGGATCAGGGGGAGTTCCAGCCCTTCCTCACCGATGATTTCATCGACGGAATCTCTGCCGAGACGGAGAACAAGGGCGTGCTGCCCTCCATCGTGATGGCGCGGACCTTTTCGTTTTTGCGCTCCAACGATCTGGTCTACGGTCCCGCCGTCAAAAGTTACATGATGGGAGAGACGCCGCCCGCCTTTGATCTGCTTTATTGGAACGGGGACGGCGCGAACCTGCCTGCGAAAATGGCCATGCAATACCTGCGCGGGCTGTGCCAGCGCAACGAGCTGGCAGAAAAGGGGTTCGATCTGTGCGGTCACCATCTGGTGCTGGAGGAGGTCGACACCCCGATCTGCGCCATCGCCTGCGAGACAGATCACATCGCGCCCTGGAAAGACAGCTATCGCGGCGTGCAACAGATGGGCAGTACCGACAAGACCTTCATCATGACCCAGTCTGGCCACATCGCGGGCATCGTCAATCCGCCCAGCAAGGGCAAATACGGCCACTATACAAACGACGATCTGTCACTGGGGCACGAGGACTGGCTGGCAGGCGCCGCCTTTACCCAAGGGTCGTGGTGGCCGCGCTGGGAAGAATGGCTGAAAGACCGCTCCGGCAAGATGGTTCCCGCGCGCACGCCAGGTGCACAGGGGCGTGAAATTCTGTGCGATGCGCCCGGCACCTATGTGGCGGTGAAGGCAAGGGGCTGAAATTCCGCAGAGTTTACGCTGGGGAAACTAAATATGCTGCAGTGCAGAAAAAGACTTGCAATGCCGCAGTGCAGCATCTATATTGTTTGCAGACGCAGAAACCACGGGACACTCCCACGGATACTGCACTGAAATTCATTCGGGGCAATGACGCCGCGATGATGCAAACAAAGGACGATGATAATGGCTACCGCAAAAACACCCGACATGACCGCAATGCTCAAAGACATGATGGGCGCATTCCCAGTGGACACAACGTCCATGGAAGCATCCTTCAAAACATCCGCAACACTGAACGAGAAACTGTCCGCAGTTGCTCTGACAGCCGTTGAAAAATCCACCGAGATTTCCTCGGTCTGGACAAAAGACACCGTCGCAAAGCTGACCGACATGGCAAAAGCCAAGTCCGAGCCTGCCGATTATGCAAAAGCGATGACCGATTTCGCGACCGCATATTCCGAAGCCGCAGCCGAGCACATGGCGTCTTTCGCTGAAGTTGCGAAAAAAGTCCAAATGGAAACAGTCGAGCTGATGATGGCCGCAGGCAAAGACATGTCCGACGAAGCCACCACCGCAATGACCAAAGCGACCGGCGACGTTCAGGCTGCTGCGAAAAAAGCGACAGCGAAATAAATCTGGTTTCCAGATTGATCGCCTTCTCTCGGTGAGGGTAGATCGGGTTAGGGTGGGCTGCTTGCAGCTCACCCTTTCTTTTTTGCGGTGCGGCGTCTAAGCTGCGTTGCAGCACATCCTTGGGGAGAAATATTTGTGGCACCAGAAACGGGCAAGCCCCTGCTGATCAAGCGATACGCCAGCAGGCGCCTCTACAACACCGAAACGAGCGATTACGTCACCCTTGAGGATATTGCCGGTTTCATCCGTGACGGGCGCGAGGTGCAGATCATGGATCTGAAATCCGGCGATGATCTGACGCGCCAGTACCTGCTGCAAATCATCGCCGAACACGAGAGCCGGGGCGAAAGCGTGCTGCCGGTCGATGTGCTGAACGATCTGGTGCGCAGCTATATGACCGGCAAGGTCAGCGTTGTGCCGGAATTTTTGCAGCAGTCCTTTACGATGTTGCGCGACGGGCAGGCCAAGGTGATGGAAAACATGACCTCGATGAACCCGCTGGCCAAGATGCCCGGTTTTGACGCGATGCAGGCGCAGCAAGAGGCGTTCATGCGGGCGATGATGAGCGGGGGAGGCAACTGGCCCGCAGGCGCGCGCCCCGACAGTGCAGCGCAACCGGAGCCGGAAAGCACCGAGGATCTGGACGCAATCAAAAAGCAGTTGGCGGAGTTGCAAGAAAAGCTGTCGAAGTTGAAGTGACAGACTTCCAGACGTGACAGACGCCCAGACGTGATAGCCGCAGAGCAGTGCCTGTCTGCACAGCGAAATTGCGTTCGATTGGTAGGTTCTATGGGGGCCAGCCCCCATTGGCTGCCGCCAATTCCCCCGGAGTATTTTCTGTCAGAGAAAATAGGGTTAGAAGCCCAGCCTGTCGCGTAACGAATACCATGTCATCGCGAGGGTGAGCAGGGGGGTGCGCAGGGCTGCGCCACCCGGAAAAGGCGTGTCGGGCAGGGCTGCAAGCGTATCGAAACCGTCGCTGTCGCCCAGAATGGCCCGCGCCATAAGCTGACCTGCATGCGTGGCGGTGCCCACGCCATGACCGGAGTAGCCCGAGGCGGAAAGGATGTTGTGATCCGCGCGCATCAGATAGGGCAGGCGTTTGAGTGTGATGCCAAGGGTGCCACCCCATGCGTAGTCGATTTTGACATCATGCAGGTGTGGAAAGACCCGTGTCATCGGTTTGCGGACTTTGGCAGCGATGTCAGCGGGGAATCGGTAGCCATAGCTTTCGCCGCCCCCAAAAAGCAGCCTTCCGTCGTGGCTGAGCCGAAAGTAATTCACCACAAAGCGGCTGTCGGCCACGGCCACATCGCGGGGCAGGACCTGATGGATTTTGTCGCCCAATGGTTCGGTCGCCGCGATGAAGTTGTTGATAGGCATGACGCGCGCGGCGACGCGGCGGTTGAGATTGCCCAGATAGCCATTGCAGGCCAGGATAACATGGGAGGCGCGCAGGCTGCCCGCATCTGTGCGCACGGTTGCCGCGGTGCCGGTGTCGATGTGATGCACCGCGCTGCGTTCATGGATGCGCACGCCTGCGGCCCGGGCGGCGCGGGCCAGACCCAGCGCATAGGCCAGCGGGTGCAGATGTGCTGCCCCTGTGTCAAGGATACCACCGCGGTAGTCGGGAGAGGGGCAGACCGATTGCAGGGCGGCATGGTCGAGGGTTTCGATCCGGTCATAGCCATAGCGCTGCGCCAGATGGTTGGCATAGCTGTGCAGATGACGCACGTCACTGTCGCTTGAGCCGGTCCAGGCCACGCCGGGTTTGAGGTGGCAGTCGATCTGGTGCGTGGCGATCAGCGATTTCACCAGCGCTTTGGCGTCCTCTGCCAGATCCCACAATTTGTCGGCCTCTGCATCGCCTACCAGTCGCTCTAATGCGTCCTGTTCCATTCGCTGCCCCGAGCCGAGCTGCCCGCCGTTGCGCCCAGATGCGCCAAAGCCCACGCGCTGCGCGTCCAGCAGCACCACATCCCGCCCGGCCTGGGCCAGATGCAAGGCGGCAGACAGGCCGGTGTAGCCCGCGCCAATCACGCAGACATCGGCCTTTTGCGCGCCTTTGAGCGTTGGAAAGGGCGGCAGGATCGGCGTGGTGGCGGCGTACCAGCTGGGGGGATAGGCGCCGCGCCGGTCGTTGGCATAGAGCAGGTTCATCGCCATATTCAGACGTTGAGCAGCAGGTGCTCGCGCTCCCACGGGGAAATGACCTGAAGGAACTCGTCGTATTCGGCGTCTTTCACGATGCCGTAGACGCGGGCAAAATCGGGCCCGAGCACCTCATGCAGGGCAGTAGCCTCCGAGAACAGGCGCAGCGCTTCGCCCATCGTGCGCGGAATGTCCCCGTCGCCCTCATAGGCGTCGCCCTTGAACTCTGGCGCGGGTTTGCGCGCCTCCTTGAGGCCCAGATAGCCGCAAGCCAGCGAGGCGGCGATGCCCAGATAGGGATTGCAATCCATGCCCGCCAGACGGTTTTCAACGCGCCGCGCAGCCGGGCTGCTGAGGGGGATGCGGATGCCCGTGGTGCGGTTGTCGCGCCCCCAGTCGAGGTTGATCGGGGCGGCATGGTCCTTGACGTAGCGGCGGTAGCTGTTGACGTAGGGCGCGATCACGGCCAGGGCGGCGGGCATGTGGTTTTGCAGCCCCGCGATGAAATGCATAAAGGCGTCCGTTTCCCCGCCCTGAGGGCCGGAAAAGATATTGTTGCCGGTGGTCTTATCCAGCACGGAGTGGTGAATGTGCATGGCTGAGCCGGGTTCGTCCGCGATGGGTTTGGCCATGAAGGTGGCATAGCATTCGTGGCGCATCGCCGCCTCGCGGATCAGACGTTTGAAATAAAACACCTCATCCGCCAGTTTGACCGGATCACCGTGCAGCAGATTGATTTCCAGCTGCCCTGCGCCGCCTTCCTGCGTGATGCCGTCGATCTCGAAGCCCTGCGCCTCGGCAAAATCGTAAATGTCGTCGATCACGGGGCCGAATTCGTCGACCGCCGTCATCGAATAAGCCTGACGTGCGGCGGCAGGGCGCCCCGAGCGGCCCATCATCGGTTTGATTTCCTGCGCGGGGTCAAGGTTGCGGGCGGTCAGGAAGAATTCCATTTCGGGGGCGACGATCGGTTCCCACCCTTCGGCGTGGTAGAGGGCGACCACGCGTTTGAGCACGTTGCGCGGGCTGAATTCTACCACATTGCCGTCGCGGTCATAGGCGTCGTGGATGACCTGAAGCGTCCAGTCAGCGGTCCACGGCGCGGCGGTGGCGGTGGACATGTCGGGGCGCAGGATCATGTCTTTTTCGATGAACCCCTCGTCCCCCGCAGCCTCGCCCCAGTTGCCGGTGATGGTCTGGTAAAAGATGCTGTCGGGCAGGTGAAAGCTGTCCTGACGGGCGAATTTGGAAGCAGGCACCGCCTTGCCGCGTGCGATGCCCGGCAGGTCGGGGATGATGCACTCGACCTCGTCCAGACGGCGGTCTTGCAGGTAGGTGGCCGCCGCGTGGGGCAGCGCGTCTTTCCAGTCGGCCATTACGCCCTCGCTTTCGATTTGAAGAACGCGGCCATGCGGGTGGCGATGCCGGCGTTGTCGGTGGGCAGGAGCAGGGCGGCGGAGGCGGCCTCAAGCTGGGCGTCGGGCACGACCCCTTTGCCACGGGTGCGGATCAGCCCGTCGATGAAATCGGCACCGAATTCGGGATGCGGCTGGATCGTCCAGACATGATCGCCATAGGCCAGCATCGCATTGGCGCAAAAATCCGAATGTCCCACGACGCGTGCCTGATCGGGCCGCACGACGACCTGATCCTGATGCCACGCATTCAGCGCCACGGGCGCGCCATCAAGGGTGTATTGCGTGCGCCCCACCGACCAGCCGCCGTCGAATTTTTCGACCTTCCCGCCCAAAGCCTGCGCGATGATCTGGTGGCCGAAACACACGCCGATCATCGGCGTGGTGCTGGCGTAAATCGCACGGATCAGATCCTCCAGCGGGGGGATCCACGCGTGATCCTCATAGGCGCCGTGTTTGGACCCGGTGATCAGCCAGCCATCGGCGTCTTGCGGGCCTGCCGGAAACACACTGTCGACCACAGAAAACGTCTCGAATGTGAAATCATGCCCGCCCAGCATCGCACTGAAACGGTCAGAGTAGTTGCCATGCGCCTCCAGCATTTCTTCGGGGGAATGGCCGGTTTGCAGGATACCGATTTTCATGTGCTACACCGTGTCCAGATAAATTTCGACTTGTTCTTCGGGGCTGAGCTCTTCCATCTCGCGCAGCTCTTGGCGTTTGGTCAGCACGAGGTTGCGGATCAGATCGGGCGCGAAAATCCGCGCGATGGCGGCGTCGCTCTCAAAGGCGTCAATCGCAGTGGCCCAGGTGTGGGGGATTTGTGGCAGATCGGCGGCGTAGGCGTTGCCGGTAATCGGATCGGGGGGCAGGGCGGCGTCCTCGATCCCGTTGATCGCAGCCCCCAGCACGGCGGCCAGCATCAGATAGGGGTTCACATCGCCGCCCGACACGCGGTGCTCGATCCGCCGCGCCTTGTGGCTGCCCGAGGGGATGCGGATTGCGGAGGTGCGGTTTTCATAGGCCCAGCTGACGCCGAGGGGCGCGTGACTGCCCGGCACCATCCGGTCGAACGAATTGGCGTGCGGCGCAAAAATCAGCGCAGAACCCGGCATCCCCTCCAGACAGCCCGCAACCGCATGACGCATCATGTCGGTGCCATCAGGGCCGCCATCGTCAAAGACGTTGTTGCCTGCCGCATCCAGCACCGAGAAATGCGTGTGCAGGCCCGACCCCGCGTAGTCCTTGTAGGGTTTCGCCATAAAACTGGCGGCAAACCCGTGACGCCGCGCCAGTCCGCGCACCAGCATCTTGAACAGCCACGCGTCGTCGGCGGCGCGCAGCGCATCGTCGCAATGCATCATGTTGATTTCGAACTGGCCCAGCCCCGCCTCGGAGATTGCCGTGTCGGCGGGAATGTCCATTTCCTCACAGGCGTCGTACAGATCGGTGAAGAATTCGTCGAACTGGTCGAGGGCGCGGATGCTCAGTGTCTCGGCCCCTTTGCGGCGCTTGCCAGAGCGGGGGCTTTCGGGAATTTGCAGCTTGCGACCTGAATCGTCGATCAGGAAGAATTCAAGCTCGACCGCGCAAACCGGCGTCAGCCCGCGCGCCTTGAACCGCTCCAGCACGGCGCGCAGGGCATGGCGCGGATCACCTGCATAGGGGCGGCCGTCCTCGTGGAACATCCAGATCGGCAACAGTGCCGAGGGCGCATCAAGCCAAGGCATCGGCATAAAGCCCCGTTCGGTCGGTTTGAGAACGCCGTCACGGTCGCCACTGTCGAACACCAGCGGAGAGTTCTCGATATCCTCGCCCCAGATGTCGAGGTTGAGCACCGAGAAGGGAAAGCGCGTGCCGTCCTGCGTGATCTTGTCGGCAAAGCGCGTCGGAATACGCTTGCCGCGCGGAACGCCATTAAGATCGGCAGCGGCCACACGGATTGTGCGGACAGCAGGGTTTTTACGAAGCCAGTTGTGCATAGGTCACCAGTGAGGTGGGCTGGCAAAAGGCGGGGTATCCCACGGCCGGTGGCCAGCGCCACACGATTTGATCAAATTACAAATACTACCTGATGATATTGGGGCGCAAGCGTATTCTGCGGTGCTGTGCCTGCGGCAGGTGGCGGTTGAGGCGCCTGTTCGCCAGCCCGTAGAGGCTGATCACGACCAGCGTCAGCAAGATGAAATACCCCGCAAGGATCGGGTAGGGCACAAAGGGGTTGAACGTCTTGTCGGCAAAATATTTCGCATAATACAGCGCGTCACCGCGTTGCTGCCAGGTGGGAAAGCCGGTGATGAAAACCAGCGTGGTAGAGTGGAACAGGAAAATCGCCTCGTTCGTGTAGGCGGGCCAGGCAAGGCGCAGCATCGTGGGCCAGATCACACGGCGAAACCGCGCCCATCCCGTGAGGCCGTAGGCATCCGCCGCCTCTACATCGCCCTTGGGAATGGATTGCAGCGCGCCAAAGAAAATCTCGGCCGAGTAGGCAGAGGTATTGCAGAACAAGACGATCAGCGCGCCCAGCCACGCGGCCGTGAACGGGTCAAAGAACGCGTAGTTGGATTTGAGCGTGAGAAACAGAAAATAGGCAAAGAAGAACTGGATAAACAGCGGCGAGCCGCGAAAGATAAAGATGAACCACTCCGATGGTTTGCGCAGCCACCTGCGCGTGCTGGCCTTGCCCAGTGCCAGTGCGGTGGCCGCAAAAAACCCCAGCAGCAGGGCAGCGAGGCCGAAATAGATGTTCCAGATCATGCCCGACCCGATCAGGGTAAACTGCTCGCACAGGGTGAAATCCTCCCGCGGGAGCTGCCGCTCCCCGATGCCGATGGCGCGCAGGCCGTAGTCCTGAATGGTCTGGAGGCAGGTGCTCATGCGCGGCGCGCCTTGGTGGGGGGTGTGCGCGGATCTGTCATGCCAGCTTCCTTTGCGCTTCGCCGCCCGTGGTGGCCTGCCCGCGCGTCAGGCGGGTCATCATCCGTGCAATCGCGATCTCCGAGACGCGCGTAAACACCAGATAGAACACCAGCAGTGCCAGAAAATACCACATACGCCAGTCGCCATGCGGATAGTCGGTAAAGCGCGGCGTTTTTGAGCCGCCAAGCTCGCGCGCCCAATAGACGACGTCCTCGACCCCCAGCAGGAACAACAGCGGCGTCGCCTTGATCAGCACCATCCACAGATTGCCCAGACCGGGCAGGGCATAGACCCACATCTGCGGCACCAGCACCCGGCGAAAGGTCTGGCGCGGCGACATGCCATAGGCCTCGGCGGTTTCGATCTGCGCGCGCGGCACGGCCCGCATCGCGCCAAACAGCACATTGGCGGCAAAGGCACCGAACACGATGGCAAAGGTCAGCACCGCAATGGCAAAGCCGTAACTCTCGTGCACCCATTGCGGCGCAGTGCCCAGCGGCATTTTTGCAGCCTGACAGACGATGAAATCATTGCCCTGCCGGATCGGCTGCTCCCATTCGGGGCACAGCACCTTGTGGCGCAGGTATTCGATCCCCTGATCCAGCGCGATGACAAAAAACAAAAAGAACGCGATGTCGGGGATGCCGCGCACCAGCGCGATGTAGGTTTTCCCGATCCACCGCAGCGGCGCAATCCGCGACCGTGCCGCCGACGCCCCGGCAAAGCCAAAGCCAAGTGCCGCAGGCGCCGTGATCGCCAGCAGGGTCAGCACCGTGAGCACCGACCAGTACAGGTTCATATGCTTGCCCGTGGTCAGATAGCAACTGAACCAGCGCAGCGTGTCGAGTTGATCCGGATCGGTGCAAAACTGGAACATGGGGGGCCTAGGACTGTGTGCGGCCAGTGTCCGCAGCGCGCGTGGCTTGTCAACCTCTTGCTGCCGCGCGCGGGGCAGGGCAGTGTTGGCGCAATCCGGCGGATCGGGGGGATTTCATGCGCGGCACAGGCCCGTCAGTCATTGTGATCGGGGCGGGCATTCTGGGGGCCTCGGCTGCGTATTTCCTGCAACGCGGCGGCGCGCGGGTGCTGGTTGTCGATGCGGGGGGCGACACGGCGACGGCGGCCTCCTTTGGCTGGATCAACGCCAGCTTTCACCACGACGAGGCGCACTTCCGTCTGCGTGCCGCGGGCATCGAGGCATGGCGCCGGCTATCGCGCGATCTGTCGCTGCCGCTGCGCTGGGATGGCGCGCTGTGCTGGGAGGAAGAGGCGGGTCCGGCGCTGGAGGCGCAGCACGCCCACCTCACGGCGCTGGGCTATGACGTGGCGCGGATAGACCGCGCGGCGTTTGAGCGGCTGGAGCCGCAGATCGCCACGCCCCCCGCCCAATCGCTGCATTTCACGCGCGAAGGTGCGACAGACAGTGCCGCCACCGCAGGCCTGTTGCTGGCGGCGGCTGTTGACGCGGGCGCGCGCCGGATGCGCGGCCTGCGGATCGAGGGGTTCGCGCAGACAGGCGGGCGCATCACCGGCGTGCGCACGCAGGCAGGGCTCAGCACCGCCGATCAGGTGCTGATCGCGGCAGGCACCGGCAGTGCGGCGCTGATGGCACAGGCGGGGGCCGCGTTGCCGATGCTGCGCCGGCCGGGGCTGATGCTGCGCACGCGCCCCGTGCCACCGGTGCTGAGCCACATTCTGGTGTCCCGCCACGGCGAGCTGCGCCAGTTGCCCGACGGGACGCTGCTGATGCCTGCCGCGATCGATCATCAGGCCGACACCTCCGAGCATCTGCGCGACCCGCTGGAGCAGACGGCGGCGCAGGTTCTGGCGCGGCTGCGCAGGATGCTGCCGCAGATCCCGCTCGATTGGCAGGAGGTTTCGCTGGCCCTGCGCCCCGTGCCGCGGGACGGGTTGCCCGTGATCGGCGCCGTGCAGGCGGGGCTGCATGTCGCCTGCATGCATTCGGGCGTGACCCTTGGCGCACTGGCAGGCGAGATGGTGGCACAAGAAATGCTGGAAGGGGTGACGAACCGCACCGGCGCGTTGCTGGCCCCCTACCGACCACAACGCTTTTCATCCTAGCGGCCCGGGCGCGCGCGCGGCCATGTTGCGGCGCACAGGGCGTGAGGCGGGAGGGACAAAGGGCGGACCTGTGCGGCCCGCCCCTGTTTTCGAGATCAGATCAGATCAAGCCGGATCAGAATTGCGCCGCTTCGGGCAGCCATTTCGCGATCAGCGCGTTGAGCGAGCCATCGGCCTTCATCTTCTGGATCGCCATGTTGAACTTCTCGCGCAGCTCTGTGTCGCTTTCGCGGATGCCAAGGCCGATACCGCCGCCCAGCAGCTCTTCCTGGGCCAGCAGTTGCAGATCGGAATCGGATTCCGCGATGGGGGCGAGGAAGGATTTATCGGCCAGAACCGCGTCCGCCTCCCCGTTTTTCACGGCAGCGACCGTTTCTTCGGGGGTGGCGAACTCAACCAGTGTCGCGCCGTCCATGCCGGCGATGTGGCTGGCCTGAATGGTGCCGGTCTGTGCAGCGATCACGCCTTTCGACGGGTCGGCATCGCTCATCGACAGGTAGGAGGACGGATCGGGCAGCGTGTAGGGGTCGGAAAAGTCGATGACCTCGTCGCGCTCGTCCGTGATGGACATGCCCGCGATGATGACGTCATAGTTGCCCGACACGAGGTTGGGAATGATGCTGTCCCATTCGTTGGTGACCCACTCGCATGTCAGCTCGGCCAGCGCACACAGCGCATCGCCTACTTCACGCTCGAAACCGGCGACCTCGCCGTTGTCATCGAGGAAGTTATAGGGGGGGTAGGCGCCTTCGGTGCCCAGACGGATGGTTTTCGCGTGGCCATCGGCCAGCGCCATGCCGGCAGTGAGGGCCAGCGCAGAAGTCGCAAGGATCAGGTTTTTCATTGTGGTATCTCCCATAGGTGTACCGTTTAGGGTTTATGCGGCGTGGGTCGCAGACAGGAACCCGCGCAGTCGCTCTGATTTGGGCGCGCCGAACAGCGTGTCGGGCGGCCCTTGTTCTTCGATCAGGCCGTGGTGCAGGAACACGACCGTGTCCGATACATCCGCGGCCAGTTTCATGTCGTGGGTGACGATCATCATCGTGCGCCCCTCGGCGGCGAGGTCCTTGATCACGCGGATCACTTCCTGCTCCAGTTCGGGGTCCAGCGCGCTGGTCGGCTCGTCGAACAGCAGGGCCTCGGGTTCCATGCACAGGGCGCGGGCGATGGCGGCGCGCTGTTGCTGGCCGCCCGACAGTTGCGCAGGGTAGACATCGCATTTGTCCCCGATGCCGACCTTGTCCAGATAGCCACGCGCCGATTTTTCGACCTCCGCGCGGTCACGGCCCAGCACGGTCACCGGCGCCTCCATCACGTTCTCAAGGATGGTCATATGCGCCCACAGATTGAACTGCTGGAACACCATGCTCAGGTTGGTGCGGATGCGCAGCACCTGTTTGGGGTCCGACGGGCGGCGGCCGTGCGCCTGTCCGCGCCAGCGCACCGGCTCCCCCTTGAACATGACCTCGCCCTGCTGGCTGTCCTCAAGCAGATTGGCACAGCGCAGCAGCGTCGATTTGCCCGACCCCGATGACCCGATGAGCGAGACAACATGCCCGCGCGGGGCACTGATGCTCACGCCCTTGAGAACCTCCAGCGCGCCGTAGGCTTTGTGCAGGTCGCGGATTTCGATGACGGGTATGTCTGGTGTCACAAAGAGGCCATGTGTTGTGGGTGCCGCACGGATATGACGCTAGAATCACAAGCGATGCAATGGGAGCCGGTGGGCTGGCCTGTTTATTCAGCGCGGTTTTCAGCCCTCGACGCGTTTGCGAGCCTGTGCGCTGTCCATGTCGGTAATGCCCAGCAGATTGGCAACCAGCCGCAGCAGCGCGTTCTCTTCCTTGGCGCGACTGCCATCGGCCAGCACGACCTGCCACAGCGCCTCGACCACGGCCAGCCGGTCGGCATAGGCCACGGCATCCTTGATCGCGCGGGTAAAGCGGACGGTGTCGGGGGCCTCGGCCTCCAGCGTTTCGGCCTCTTGCAGCAGCGTGTCGCGGGCCGCATCTGCCAGCCCGTAGCGGTGGGTGATGATGCTTTGGATGCGCCCGCGTTCCGCCGCGCTATAGTCGTTGTCAGAGCGCGCGACCCGCACCAGAAGGGCCGTCAGCGCCAGACGCGCGTCCGTGTCGGGAAGGGGGGCGGGGGCCGGATCAGTCAGCCGTTTAAGGAAATCTGCAAACATAGACTATACCTAGGGGCGTTGCGCGAATTTACAAATTCGCAATCGCATTTTTGCGCGCGGCCTCGATGTCGGCATCCGACAGGCCCAGTGCCGTCTCGATCGCAAGCAGCTGTAACTCTTCGTCCTCGTCACGTTTGCCATCGGCCATCGCCACGGCCCACATCGCATCCGCCAGCGCTTTGCGATCGTCATAGGACACCTCGTCGCGCAGGATTTGCGTGAACTCGGGCGTGCCGGGGGCGTCGCGCTCCAACGCCTCGCATTCAGCGCGTAGCTTGGCCGCATCCAGCGGTTTGAGCGTGAAAGTCGCCGCCAGCACACGGTCGATCTGGGCCACCTCGGGCGCCAGATATTCGCGGTTGGCCAGCGCCACACGCACCAGCAATGCCCCGAGGGCAAGCTGCGCATTGGGCTGCGGAAGGGGCTTGGGCGAGGGCGCACGGCGCGGGAAAAGACGTTCTAACATAAGCTTTTATTACCCCAGATTGGGAGGATTGCCAAACCGAATTGTATCCAGCGCGATGCCCTGCGGATCGGTGTTGGTCACCACAAGGCCCGCAATGTCGCCGCGCCCCTGCGTCTGGACAAACCCCACGGCGACCTCACCCACGGGATCGACGGGCACCTGCGCCAGCACGCTGCCGTCACGGCGCAAAAACGTGACCTGCGCGCGCCCTGCCTCGCCGCCGCGGATGTGCAGGCTCAGCGCGGTCTGGTCGTGATCGAACAGCACGGCAATTGCCCCTTCACCCTGCGCATCGCGTTTTGGAAAGCCGGCCGCGCCATACCCGTTGAGCACGGAGATCCCCATGAAGGCCACCACGGACAGGTTTTGGCCCGCATCGCCCGCCAGCAACGTCAGCGGCCCGTAGGCCGGTCCGCGCACATCATCATGCGCGCCGATCGTGGCCAGCCGCTGACCGGCAAACCGCTCACCAAAGCGGGCACCGCCGAGGATCAGCACATCGTCGACCAGATGGCCGGGGCCGAACCCTGCGGGCGCGTCGGAAAAATCTATGACCTCGGGAAGGGACAGGCTGTCGGGGTCGACCAGACAGACGGCAGCACCGCAGGCAAGGGCGGGCAGCGGCAGGGCGGCGGCCGTGAGGAAGGCAAACAAAAGTCTCATGCGTTGAACCCTATCACAGATCAGCCTGAATATCCCTCGACAATTAACAGCGTGCCGTCCGAGACGCGCATGCGGATGTCCTTTGCCGCGCGGTACTCTGCACTGTCATAGCAGGCCAGCGCATCGGCATAGCTGGGAAATTCGATCACGACCGTGCGGGCATGTGCCGTGCCTTCGGGCACCTGCTGGGGACCACCGCGCACCAGAAATCTGGCGTTATACGCGGCAAACGGTTTGGCATTGGCGGCGCGGTAGGTGTCGTAAACGGCGGCGTCGCGCACATCCATATTGCCGATCCAGTATCCTTTGGCTGTCATCATCGTCCCCCTGAGCAGTGGCCCGCGTCAGCGCAATTTTGCGAACCGCGCGGCCAGTATCGCGGCCTCCTGCGCAAGGCCGTAGGGCGGGTTTAGCACGAACAGGCCAGAGCCGACCATCCCGTGACCGGGGCGCGCAGGGGGGAAACGGACCTCGTGGCGCAATGCATCCGGCGCCTGTGCCATGAGCGCGTCCAGCATGGGCAGATGCGCGCGGTTGGTCAAAATCGGATACCACAGCGCGATGATGCCCACGTTCCAGGCGCGGTGCAGCTTTGCGATGTGGCGGGGAATGTCGGCGTAATCGGTCTTGATCTCATAGCTGGGGTCAATCAGCAGCAGACCCCGGCGCGGCGTGGGCGGGCACAGGGCAAAGGCCGTCTCGAACCCGTCGCGCAAATGGCATTTGGCCCCTGTCGGCGACATGGCCAGCGCGAGGGCCGCGTGCTCGCGCGGATGCAGCTCTGCCAGATGGATGTGATCGGTGGGGCGCAGCAGTTGTGCGGCAATCAGCGGGGAGCCGGGGTAGGCCTGCGCGCCGTCGTGCTCTGCCACATACGCCAGCACGCGGGCATAGGGGTGATCGGGCGCGAACCAGTTGCGTGCCTGTGCGATGCCCGCCTCGGCCTCTGCGGTTTTGCGCGCCTCCTCGGCATCCAGATCATAGAGCGCACGGCCCGCATGCGTCTCGATGTAAGTGAGGGGTTTTTCCTTGCGGCACAGATAGGCCAGCATCCACGCCAGCAGGCTGTGCTTGTGCACATCCGCAAGGTTTCCGGCGTGGTAGATATGTTGATAGCTCAGCATGCGGGTGCCCGCCCGTTACGGGGAAGGGCGGTGCTACTTTGCCTCGCGCTGGGATTTTTCGCGCTGAAGGCCGCCATGTTGTCCTGCGGCCGCATGATTGCCCGACCGGTAGTCGACGACATTCTTGACCTGCGATTTGTCGGCACTTGTACCAAAGGACAGCCCGATACCCGCAGCGGTCGTGAGAACGTGACTGGCATCACAGGTTTTGGCCGCTTCGGTGATATTGTTCAGCGCATTGTGAAATGTGCCCCATGTGGCAACGGGGCTTTTGCGCAGCCCCAGCACACGCCAGCGCAACACACGCCAGTGGGCGTTCTGATAAGTGGTGCGCAGCAGGGGGTCCTCGATGATGCCGCTGATCGCTTCGATGATGCGCGACTGCATGCGGACAAAATCATTTTCGCTCGGGTTGTCGCTGAGCGAGAACCAGTTTTCCACCGACATCAGCGTCACAGCCGCATCGTTTGAAATGCGCACCCCTTCGACACAGGAGGCAACGGCCAGACACAGGTTACTATATACATAGTGATGCATGTCACGTTCGGCATTGTTGAGTGTGACCGAGACAGTGCCAACACCCGGCAGCGTTTCAACGGCGCCGCCATGAGAGAGATACTGGAGGATCTGGCGGATCGGAGTGCGTGAAATACCGAACTCTGCGGCAAGCTCGGTCTCTTTAAGAACGAGCGGCTCGTCATGCTGGGCAAGACAGATGCGCTGGCGTAAATCATCAAGAATAGTGGCGAGTTGTTTGCTACGGTGAGGCATCATTATCTCCGAGGGGTTCGGTAAAAGGTCTAAGTTGCCTTCACCGTATTCGCCAAGCACTGTCTGATTACCGCACTTGTATACATGTACTTGTTGCATGTTGGCGACAGTAGCGCAACCCTAGGGGTAGTAAAAAATTATCCACTCACCCCCAGGGGCATGTAACTTATTGATTTTCAATTATTTTTGCCGTTTACCCCCAGTTTTATCCACAATTTGTTGACAGGGGGGATATCGGCATATTAAAACATGTATACCGGTATCCAGTCATACAGGTTAAGTTGTACCAGTCTGCATAATTTGTTCTTAAGGCCTCTGGCCAGGAAGCGTTTTAATCATGTTGAACATTTCGACCCCGTCCAAATCATCGGCAACATCGAATTCTGCTTTGCGCACTATGCTCCAAGCAAATCCGCTGTTTCAGATGATTGATTTGGACAGCTGCATTGTTAAGCAGGTGTCACGGGATCGCGATTTCGGTGTGATCGAAGCTATTGTTTCCGTAGGTATTCGGGATGGTTTTGCCTCTGTCCCCACACACCAGGAATATTTTGCACGGACTTGGATTAATGCAGAGGCTTGCAAGAATGGTATGTCCCACCGTTCCAAGCTCATCGAGAATGCCGTTATGGCATGCTTGGTTGATCTTTCGAGACCTGTAGAACGACTTGCTGCCTAACACTGATACTGGTCTGCTTCGAAACAAGCCTGCCTGCTCTGTTTCGACTTACTTTGCGCCCCCTTTGGGGGCGCTTTTTTTTTGGCGAACGGTTTTGCGACAGGGCGCGGGGGCTGGGGATGCGCGTGCGGCGCGTCCCTAAACCAGACGCGACATGTCTTTGGCCGCTTTGACGAACCCTTCAAACAGCGGATGCGGTTTGAAGGGCTTTGATTTCAGCTCGGGGTGGAACTGCACGCCGATGAACCACGGATGATCCGACCATTCGACAATCTCTGGCAGTTTTCCATCGGGCGACATGCCCGAAAACGTCAGCCCCGCCGCCTCAAGCTGCTCACGGTAGGCGATGTCGACCTCGTAGCGATGGCGATGACGCTCGTCGATGGAAGTGGTGCCATACACATCGGCCACTTTCGACCCTTCCTTGAGCGTCGCATCATAAGCGCCCAACCGCATGGTGCCGCCTTTGTCGTCGTCGACCTTGCGCTCGACCTTGTGATTGCCCTGCACCCATTCCTTGAGGTGATAGACGACAGGCTCGAACCGCTTTTTACCCGCAGATTCATGATCGAACTCCTCGGAACCGGCGGTGCTGAGGCCCGCAACATTGCGCGCGGCCTCGATTACGGCCATTTGCATGCCCAGACAGATGCCCAGATAGGGCACCTTGTGTTCGCGCGCGTATTGGGCGGCCTTGATCTTGCCCTCGGTGCCGCGCTCGCCAAATCCGCCGGGGACAAGGATCGCGTGAAACCCCTCCAGATGGGGGGCGACATCCTCGGCTTTGTCGAAAATCTCTGCGTCGACCCATTCAACATGCACGCGCACGCGGTTGGCCATGCCGCCGTGGGTCAACGCTTCCTTGATGGATTTATAGGCGTCTTCAAGCTGGGTATATTTACCCACGATCGCCACGCGCACTTCGCCCTCTGGGTTGTGGATGCGGTCATAGACATCGTGCCACACGCTCAGATCCGGGCGCGGCGCGGGCGAGATGTCAAAAGCATCCAGTACCGCCTGATCGAGCCCTTGTGCGTGATAGGCAAGCGGCGCCTCGTAGATGGATTTCAGATCATAGGCCGCGACAACGCTCTCTTTGCGCACGTTGCAAAACAGCGCAATCTTCTCGCGCTCTTTCTCGGGGATCGGATGCTCGGACCGGCAGACCAGAATGTCGGGCGCGATGCCGATGCTCTGCAATTCCTTGACGGAGTGCTGCGTGGGCTTGGTCTTGAGCTCGCCTGAGGCGGCAAGATAGGGCAGCAGCGTCAGGTGCATGAAAATACACTGCCCGCGCGGTTTATCGTGGGAGAACTGGCGGATCGCCTCAAAGAACGGCAGCCCCTCGATGTCGCCCACCGTGCCGCCGATCTCGCAGAGCATGAAATCAACCTCGTCGTCGTCCACCGCAAGGAAGTCCTTGATCTCGTTGGTGACGTGGGGGATCACCTGAATGGTTTTGCCCAGATAATCGCCGCGCCGCTCTTTTTCCAGCACGGTGGAATAGACGCGCCCCGAGGAAACGGAATCGGTCTTGCGCGCGGCGACACCCGTGAACCGCTCATAGTGACCAAGGTCCAGATCGGTTTCGGCGCCGTCGTCGGTCACAAAAACCTCGCCATGCTCGAACGGGCTCATGGTGCCGGGATCGACGTTGAGGTAGGGGTCAAGCTTGCGCAGCCGCACCGAAAACCCGCGCGCCTGCAAAAGCGCCCCCAGCGCGGCAGAGGCCAACCCCTTGCCAAGCGAGGATACAACACCGCCGGTGATGAAAATATAGCGTGCCATGTGTCTGGTCTCCCGTGCGCGAATTTGCGTCTGCTCTGCGTCTGTTGGGCCTGTCAGGGACACGCCCAAGCGGTGCAAAACACGCACCGCCACGGGGGTTCAGTCTAACAGGATTCGGACGGGTTAGGCAAGACGACGGGCGCAACATGATGTTGCGAAATCGCCCAGTGCCTCAAGGGGTTGCGGTTATTGTTCAGTCGAGGGTCGGAACCAGCGGCGCATTGTCACCCTCGGCAGGGGGCAGCAGGTTGTCCAGATCAGGCGCGGCAGGTGCGCCGCCCTGGTTCAATGCCGGCGGTGAGGCGGTCAGCCGGTCCAGCACGGAAACCCCTGCGGATTTCTGCGCTGATACGATGGTCAGTGTGATGGAAGTCACGACAAAACACGCACCCAAAAGCCATGTGATTTTGCTCATCGGGGTGGCCGGTGGACGCCCCGAATTGGCCCCGCCGCCACCGCCGCCAATGCCCAGTCCGCCCCCTTCGGAGCGTTGCAGCAGCACAACGCCGATCAGGCCAAGCGCAAGAATAAGGTGGATGATAAGGACGACATTTTCCATGCGGCTGGCTGCTCTTTTCCGGACTGTTTGGGGGTATCTAGGGATATTTGCGAATGGGGGCAAGGGAGGAGGGCGACCGATCCCCGTAGACAAGCCGATTATTGCGGTGCAATCTGCGCAAATGCCCCATGACAGTACCGATCACGATGCCTCCCACAGCCTGTTGCCGCCAGCGCCCGCGCTGCGGATCAAGGCCCTTGAAACCATCCTGACGCAAAAAGGGCTGGTGGACCCCGCCGCCCTTGATGCGATCATCGACACCTACGAGAACAAGATCGGTCCGCGCAATGGCGCGCATGTGGTGGCCCGCGCCTGGGCAGAGCCTGCGTTTCTGGAGGCGCTGCGCGACGATGCCACCGCCGCATTGCGCGAGATGGGATATTACGGCCGGCAGGGTGAGCATATGGTCGTGGTCGAAAACACCGCCGACACCCACAACATTGTCGTGTGCACCCTGTGCAGCTGTTATCCGTGGCCGTTGCTGGGCATTCCGCCGGGCTGGTACAAATCCGACGCCTACCGCGCCCGCGTGGTGCGTGAACCGCGCAAAGTGCTGGCGGATTTTGGTCTGACACTGCCTGAACAAACCGCCGTGCGCGTCTGGGATTCGACCGCCGAAGTCCGCTATCTGGTGCTGCCCCTACAGCCCGAAGGCACGCAGGGCTGGAGCATCGAGGCGCTGATGGATCTGGTGTCGCGCGACAGCATGATCGGCACCGCGGTGGCGCGGCGATGATCTTGTACCCGAACACATGCGCCGCCCCGGTTTCGACGCGCCTTGCGGAGCAGATTGCATGAGCCGCGTGCACGACATGGGCGGGCGGTTTGGCGATGGTCCGGTTATTCCCGAGGCGGAGGAGGTGAAATTTCACGCCGACTGGCACCCGCGCGCACTGGCCCTGACCCTCGCGGCGGGCAGTCTGGGGACATGGAACATCGACGTCTCGCGCCATGCGCGCGAATGCCTCGCGCCCCGCGATTACACCGCCTTCAGCTATTACGAGAAATGGATGGGCGGGCTGGCCGCGCTGCTGGTCGAGACAGGCGTGCTGACCCGCGCAGAGCTGGCGGGCACGCGCCCTGCACAGCTGAGCCGCCTCATCGACAAAAAACTCACGGCGGATCAGGTGGCGGGCGTGCTGGCGCGCGGCGGACCAGCGGACCGTGACAGTGCCGTGGCACCTGCCTTTGCCGTGGGCGACGCGGTGCGCACGCGGCGGATTGCGGAAAATACGCTTGTCAGCGGGGGCCACACCCGTCTGCCTGCCTACGCCGCAGGGGCACAGGGCCGCATCCTGCGCCATCACGGCAGCCATGTTTTGCCCGACAGCAACGCGCACGGTCTGGGCGAAGCGCCCGAGCCGCTGTTTGCCGTCGTCTTTCCCGCCTCCGAGCTGTGGCACCACCCCGAGCATCCGCGCGACGAGGTCGTTCTGGATCTGTGGCAAAGCTATCTGGCGCCCGCATGAGCGCCGCGCCGGATCCGGTTGTCGCGCCGCCTGTCTTCGAGGCCCCGTGGCACGCGCAGGTCTTTGCCCTGACTGTGCACCTGAACGAGGCGGGACATTTCCACTGGCCCGACTGGGCGCAGCGGTTCGGCGCAACGCTCAGGCACCACGGGCTGTCAAAAGAACTGAATGGCGGGGATGACTATTTCACCGCATGGCTGGAGACGCTGGAGGGGTTTCTGGCAGAGATCGACCTTGCCGATCCGGCGCAGGTCGAGCAGACCCGCGCCGCGTGGGAGCGCGCCTATCTCGCGACCCCCCACGGCGATCGCGTCACGCTGGAGCACGCTCAGGCGTCCACATCGTCCACATCCGCCTGACCCGACAGCGCGCGGCGCACGATGCTCCAGCTTAGCCCGATGGCCAGAACAAAGCTGAGCGCGCCAAGGCCCAGCCAGACGTTCATGCTTGGATCCTCGAGGCGCAGCACGCCCAGATCATACAGCACCCACGCGCCCGCCCCCACGACCGCCAGCACCAGCACCATGCCAAAGCCGCCGATGCTGCGCAGGGTGGCGCGCAGATAGATGATATAGCCGATCAGCAGGATCAGCCCCGCCAGCACCGCGATCGAGACATTCATCCCGCCATAGCTGCGCAGCCATTGCACATAATTGTATTCGGTCGGGTTAAACGTCGCGGCCAGCAGTAAAAATGCGCAAACCCAGCGAATGAAAAAGCCCATGATGCGCCGCCCTTTGATTGCTCTTGGGTGCAATATCCAAGGGGCGGGGGCAAAAGTCTATGGGATTGCGCAAATTTGCGGTTTCGCGCCTGCGCGCAGACCGCTATACGGGCGCGGGTTTGCACGGCGCATCCTGCGCGGCTCCGACTGAGAGGAATATCATGGCCAATGTTGTTGTCGTAGGCGCCCAGTGGGGCGACGAGGGAAAAGGCAAGATCGTCGACTGGCTGAGCGAGCGCGCGGATGTGATCGCGCGGTTTCAGGGCGGGCACAACGCGGGTCACACGCTGGTCATCGACGGCGAGGTGTTCAAACTTTCGCTGCTGCCCTCGGGGATTGTGCGCGGCGGCAAATTGTCGGTTATCGGCAACGGTGTGGTGCTGGACCCGTGGCACCTTGAGCGCGAGATCGCGGGCCTGCGCGGGCAGGGGGTGACCATCACACCCGAGACGCTGATGATCGCGGAAAACACGCCGCTGATCCTGCCCATCCACGGGGAGCTGGACCGCGCGCGCGAAGAGCAAACGAGCGTCGCCAAGATTGGCACAACAGGCCGCGGCATCGGCCCTGCCTATGAGGATAAAGTTGGTCGCCGTTCGGTCCGCGTGGCCGATCTGGCGGATGACGCGACGCTTGAGTTGCGGGTGGACCGTGCGTTGGTACACCATGATGCGCTGCGCCGTGGCTTGGGGCTCGAGCCTGTGGACC
>ENA-ORXR01000889-ORXR01000889.1-marine-metagenome-genome-assembly--contig:-NODE-889-length-35822-cov-113.816506_pt1 | contig 35822 bp, 19 predicted proteins | sample MGYA00237866_ERZ511479 | MGnify/ENA metagenome assembly ERZ511479
AGCGATTGACCACTTTAAGAAGGTTTATGGTAAGCAAAGAACTCAAACTGCAAAATTTAGAGTTTTTACATAGACTTGAAGGCAAAGGATGGGATGATTTAGATCGACCAGAACAAAGATTAATCAATGAAACCATCTTGCAGTGTCATATCATAGAAGAAGGAGATACCGACGCCATTTTTCATATCTTCAAGCGAATTAATACAGGTGGCTTAATTGTCAGATCAAGAAATTCGCCATGCGATGCACCAAAACGTGGCAAAATATCTAAAAGGCTTAACAGAGTCCGCAGAATTTACAACTGCTACCAGAAAAAAAATAAGTCCAGAACGCATGTTAGACAGAGATTTTGTCAATCGTTTTTTAGCCTTCTACCTTTTTGATTACAAAAACCAGTACAGTTCTGAAGACAATTTAGATACATTTATGAATCGTTCTCTTGACAAACTTGCCAAGCTAACAGAAGCAGAACGAAAGGATATAGCAGAAAGATTTAAAGCAGCGATGAAACTCTCTACCCAAATACGATACACAGAAAGACAAGCTGACTGCAGATGATGGTTATTCAACAGAAGAGATGCTTCTATTTCGGTCACAAATGCAAAATCGACAATACATCATGTGGTTGCCCAAAGATAGCCCACCATAATAGTGTATAGCAGGGACTTCCGTACCGACGAAGCACTCCACCATTCTCTCCTTAAAATCAAATGATTATCGAATCAAAATCTTCTCATTCACAAACTGCTCACCCAATTTTATCTGAAGAAAATAAAGTCCTGATGTAAATTGACTAACAGATATAGGTTGTTGAGACAAAATGTTTTTTTGTGAAAGGACTTCATTACCCATCATATCAAAAAGTTGTAAGGTCATAGGCGTGTTGGTATCGCCTTCTATATCTATAAAAAGAAAATCCTTTGTTGGATTTGGATACAAACGCAATGTTTGAGTCTCATTGAGTTTGACAATGCTTAATGGAATATCTGTAACCATTGTATTTTGTGTGGTATTGGTGACAATGGCGGGGTTGAAATCAAAGTAAATATGAGCCGTATTGTCGATAATTGTGTTTTCCTCAAGGTTGTTTTTTAACTCAATTTGGTATTTAACAAAGCCATGTGAATCAGGTTCATTGACATTACTATCAGGCAAATAAATCTCCTCAAATTGAAAAGCAATAATGCCTTGATCTTGGAGATAATTTGTTTTTAATTCGTGGCTTTGACTCACGACTTCAAAAGTTGTCCAATCTAAATTATCACTCAAAGTGTCTGTAACAATGATATTGAAAGCCGTATCATTTCCTGTATTTTGAAAACGAACGGTATATTGCAATAAGCTGTCTTCAAAAAGCGTATAGTTTTCTTCTCCGATACCGATGGGCGTGACCAATTTGTCATTGGGGTCATAAGCACAAGTTAATTCTGAGCTATGATAAAATTTATTTTCAGAAATAGACTCTCCCGCTTCATTCAATGCCCAAACTGTTCCCTCTGATTCTAAAATTGTTCCTATAAAATCAACGCTAGGCATTTGTAAGTTGAGCTTGATTTGTTCAGTATAAGAGGGTAGGAGGTTGTCAAATTCCCAATACAAAGTACCGCCAGTTTCATAAGAAGGCATAGGGTCTGCACTCACTAAAGAAGTTAAAGAATCTATGTCTAAGGTGACTATGCCATTAGAGGAAACTGTGCCTATATTTTTATAAGAAAGCCAATAATTTACTTCAAAACCACAACGAGTAATCGCACTGGTCAAATCGCCATTAATTTGTACAAAATCTGTTACAGGTGTAAATCCAAAATTGAATTGTGTACCCACATTGTCGATGGTAATAGGAATTGTACTATCATTGCTTGTAAGTTCCCAAAATGGATTGTTTTCAAGGCTTAGTGTGTATGTATCATCTTCTATAAAAAATGTTGTTAAGCCTGTTTCATTAGTATATGCAAAAATGCCCTCTGGCAAGAGGGAAAATGCTTGATTGAATAAACCATAGTCCTCCCCATCGTATGCACCATTTTCATTTATATCGTGATAAGCAAATGCTGTAATATGGTCGCTCGTTTGGCAATTATCATACTGACCATCACAATTTGCTAAAACCTCCTGATAGGAATTACAGCCTATTGCATTATCAGTAAATATTAGTGCTTCTTCTGTTGCTTCTTTTAGACACTTTGCGACACAACATTCGGAGAGTAGTGGATTCTCAGTAAATTCTGTATCGTTGCCAATAAAAGTGAGACTCTCAAATCCATCAACACTGATTAATTGATAATGGCCATCTATAATTAAGTTACTATTTATGAAGTTGAGGTTAGAAAATCCATCTATATGATCAACATTGAAAGAACCTTCTATGAATAGAGAACCACCAATAGAAAGTAATCCATTAAATGCATCAAATACAAAGCCAGGTGAAGCATCAAATCCATTTATTGAAAAAATTTGTAAGTCTCCGCCTATGGTCTCAATATTGTCTAAAGCTGTATAATTAGTAGTCCAACCACTATTTAAATTTAAATCTCCTTCAATGGTTGTGAGATTTTGAAGTCCATTAAAATTTTCTATACCAATAGTATAAAATGTAAAATCTCCATTGACAGATTGTAGATTGCTAAGAGTTGAAAGATTATAACAATCTGATATGTCTAAGGAACCTACTGTTGTCAGACTCTCTAACCCCTCAATACCTACCGACTGGAGTTGTAGTGGGCCTGTAACTTCTGTAAGATTGTTTAATCCTTGGAAATTATCACAACTTGATATGTCCAAAAAACCTACTGTTGTAAGATTGTTTAATCCTTGGAAATTATTAGAATTTGATATGCTCAACGAAGAACCTACTGTTGTCAGATTTTCTAACCCTTGGGAATCATAACAATGTGATATGTTCAAGGAACCTACTGTTGTCAGATTCTCTAACTCCTCCAAATTAAATACAAAATCGAGGTGTAATAAGCCTGTAACTTCTGTAAGATTGTTTAATCCTTGCAAATTATATGGGAAGCTATCACCCCAGATAGTTAAGTTTTGGACTGTTGTACAACCACTTGCTGCAAAATCATCAATATCTTGTTGGGAATATATCTCAATATCCCCACATTGTGCGAAGATTTGGAGAGAACATAGGTTAAGTACAAGCATAAAAATGCCTATTACAATTTTTTTCATTGTATTTAATTTAAATATTTATAAAATATTATGTTTCCCCTGCCCAAAGATAGTATATTTTTTGACTTTTTTATGTCCTGTCCATCCAAAATAGACTCGATAGTAGCGGAATGGCTTTCTTTGGGTGCTGTAGTTCTTAGTGCCGTAGTTCTGTGGTTCGGTTCTTATGTGATAGATTAGTTGATTCTAAGCCATATTAGCGGATAGCGAGACCATGCGCCACGACGAAGCACCCGACCATTCTCTCCCCATTCAAATCCTAAACCTCAACCTCCCTCAACTTCCCCAATAACACCACATCTTCCTCCCAATGAGTCAATAGCCGATGATAAGTCGTTTGTGTCTTGGTGATTTGCAGTGTATGTGAAGGTCTTGTTCTGAGCGTCTCCATTTTTATATCAAGTTTAGTGCCGCTTAGTGTCCGTTCCATTTCAGAACGATGATTTTTAGGCTTTTTGTATAGAAATATTTGTTCGGTAGGCGATTCTATAAAAGCTCTTAAAATATCCCAAGTAGCTTTGTTATAACGGTGGTTTGATTCAGGGACAATTTGCGCCCAATCTGCTGGGGGTTGTGGTTTGTCTTTCGTGCGTTTTTCAAAGTCTTTTATACATATTTGATGTAAATACTTGAATAATTTACCTTTTTCAAGGTCTTTTGACAATAGAACAGGAAGGACTACCGTATTTACATAATCTCTGGGCATTGCCTTCGTAATACTTTCCGCAGCATTGTTCGCCCATTCTTTTTTCTCTTTCTTAAATTGACTTAACACTAAGACTTCTGAAATGATTTCTTTGACCGTTTTTTTAGTGCGAGTTTCTTCTTTAACGTCTCGATAATAAGATTCTTTTGGTCTGATTTCGTGAAGTGGCGTATTCAGTAAATAATCAGGTAAATTCTCTACCTGTTTTTCGACAAATTTGAGAATTTTGGGTTTATCTGTAAAAATTAAAGGGTGTAAGGTGGCTAAAAGGTGACGCAATGTGGTGATATTGCCCGATAAGCCCGCTTCTTTAAAGACGGATTTGAAAGGACTTGCCCCATATTCTACAAACAAATCTCGCCAATTTTCAATAGAAATATGCTTGAAAATGGGAGGAAGTATATTGATGCCAACTTTTTCTAAGAGTTTGCCATCTTTTTGTTTGAGCAAATTAGCAGTGACTGCGCCATAGTCTAAGCTTCCATCAATGGTACGACCATAATTCCTTTTTTCGGGTTGTAATTCTTCAGTCGTAAATGCTTGCAAGAGTTGTTTGCTGTATTCTGGTGCGTTGAGTCCTGCTTCTTTCCAACGGTTTGTATAATCTCGAAGCCATTTTAATTTCACAAACGTAGGGCGATTCTGTAAAAGTCGAAAATGCTGGTCTTTTGCCCAAAAAACAATCGCTCCATAATGATACCAATATGTCATCGTCATGCCTGCATTGCCTGTATAACCTTCGGCTTCTTGTTGGGTAGGGTCATCGTCTCCTATTTCTATATCCGTAATCATTTCTTCCCATTCAACCTGCAATGAACCCAAATCAATGGTATTGTTTCCCTCTGCCCAATGCTCAATCGTGGTGTACTCCTCATAGATTTCGTCGCCCATGGTTTCCTTACCAGAAGAACGACTACGACCACCGCCCCAATAATCATCATAACCACTACCACCTTCTAAATCGCCCATTTGATAGTGTGTTACAAGCCCCAATTGAGCAAAATAACCTGCTTTGTCGGCTGCTGCAAAAAGTACTTCGGCTCTGGGCGCATCATCTAATTTGAGCGCATCTAACGAAAAATTTTCTGGTGTGTACTCATGACCCAATAAAACTGTTTGAAAAGGTTGTTCGGTGGAGGCTTTGAGTTGTGTCAAAAGTTCGGTGACTTCGGCTACATAATTGTCAAATTGAGGAGATTTTATTTTTTTTGTGCTGCTTTTTTGAATCAAATTATACACCAAACAAACCCGATAGCCACTGGTTACAGGCTTGATTTCATGCTCGCAATCTGCATAAAAAGCGGCATAAGGGAAGTTGAGTTTATCTGTTTTATCAGAAAAGGCAATTATTTTTTCTTTTTCACCAAAACGCACCACTAGTTCACCGCCTGTATGGGTGGAAGGCAAACCAATGACCATCGTTCCAAACATACCTTTTTCCTTTTCAGAATCCTTATGCGGCAAGAAAAATCCTCCTTCCTCATAAATCAACAACTTATACAAAGATGCTTTGATTTTGTGGTGAAGAATACCCAAATCGTACTGTACATGTTCCAACATCATTTCAAAAGCATGTTCCCAATCCTTTCCTTTAAAAGAGAGTTGATCAGCATCAATTTCCCACGTTTTGCGAACAGTTGTATCCGTTATAGTTTCACTGCCCTTGCCGAAAGGAGATTGGCGGGCGATCTCAATAAGCCCTTTGATTTGAGGTTTGTTCAACGGAAATCCCAATTCCCCAAAATCCTCCACAATCAGTTTTGGGTGTACAAATGGCTGAGTATTGGAAGAAGCAAAAGACCCTGAGCCTTTGATATTTTGTAAGATTCCTAAAAGTTGTTGTTCTATGGCTTTCATCGTAATTATTTGCGTGTTTTTTGATGTGCAAAAATAATCATAATTTCGATATAGTGAAAAATCTCAATGCAAAATAAATCCTTTGATAGCGGTACACTCCATCCAAAATAGACCTGATAGCAACGGTATGGTGGCAGCGTAGGCTTGTAGGGGCAATTCCTTGTGGTTGCCCAAAAATAGCCCACCATAATAGTGTATAGCAGGAACTTCCGTACCGACGAAGCACTTTACCGTTCTCTCCTAATAGCATCATTTTTTAATTAAAATTAGAAGGAGACAACAGTTCCTCTTTCATCGCCAAGCATGGGCCCGCTGTCCGTTACTATAGCCTAATAATGTATCAAGAAAAGAACCGCAACAACTAAAACTACTGAAACGAAAAGAAGGCTATAACACTACCATCGGGTCTATTTTAGACAGTCAGAACCCTTTGCGTGAAAAACTTTTCCATTATCAAATATAATTTACATATATATCAATAAAAAGCATGAAATTCCAAAAACCAAGAAAAAAACAACCCTAAAAACGACAAAACCCCCAAAAACAACTAAAACCAACTATTTTGATGTGGTTGTTCTCCCTAAGTTTGTCTATATTTATATGTTTAAAACTAAGAATTAAAAAACCCCATAGACTAAACATGAAACACACACTAAAAACAATATTCTTAATTAGCTGTTTTTGGTTATTAATACAACCTTCCTTAGTGGCAAATCACCTCATTGGTGGACAGCTTTCGTATACCCATCAAGGTGGAAACAACTACCGAATTACTTTGGAATTATTTAGAGATTGTGACTGTACAAGTTGTGCCGAATTAGACGAAACAGCTTATATTACGTTGCGTAATCCCAGTGGTATGCTTGTTAATGAAAATGGTAATTTGGCGAGTACAGGGGTTGGGGTGTCTGATCCCATTATTTTGGAGCCTGTAATTGAAGAAGATCCGTGTTTTACCAATATTCCAGATATTTGTTTGGAACAAGGTGTGTATCGACTTGATGTAACTTTACCCGATGCACCAGGCGTCTATAAAGCCATTTTTCAACGTTGTTGCCGAAACAATACCATCGACAATATTTTTGCGCCAGGAGATACAGGAGCGACTTATGAGATTGATATTCCACACAATACATTGAATGCCAACAACAATTCTGCAACTTTTTATAATTATCCTCCTGCCATTATTTGTGCTGATTTTCCATTGGTTTATGACCATTCTGCTTCTGATCCAGATGGAGATTCTTTGGTTTATAGCATGTACACGCCTTTTGATGGTGCAAGTGTCGCTGATCCACAGCCTTTTACAGCATTGCCTTATGGCAACGTAAATTGGCTCGCAGGCTATGATGTAGATAACCAAATTGGAGGAACAGAACCTTTGGCTATTGATTCAGAAACAGGCTTATTGACAGGTTTACCCACAGAATTAGGACAGTATGTGGTGGGTATTCAAGTGACAGAATACCGAGATGGCATGCCTATTTGTACCAATCGACGAGATTTTCAATTCAATGTAACTGATTGTAACCAAGTTTTGGTAACACCAGGAGGGGAAGCAGAACTCATTGCACCCAGTCAGTATGAGTTTGTCAGTTGTGGGAGCTTTGTCTATAATTTTGAAGGTACAGACTTAGGAACAACCGATCCAGGTGTGACCTTTGAATGGATTCCTGAAAATCCAAATGAAGTTGTCATGAATTTTCCCATTGATAGCTTGAATCCAATTGTCACGTACCCCGATACAGGAACCTACCAAATTAGTATTGCAGCAGCTTTATCAAACAACACCTGTACAGATACAGCCACTGTTACTTTATACCTCTATCCCATTCAAGATTTAGAATTTGAGTATGTTCAAGGCGATTGTGGCGAATTCTTAATTGATTTTGAAGAAGTAACGAATAACCCCCATTTTAATTCGTGGAGCTGGACCTTCGGGGATTTAATGAATCCCTTTGATAATGTGAGTACAGAGGTTAATCCCAGCCATACTTATAGTGAACCAGGAACGTATTTTGTGAGTTTAACCATCGAAAACATATATGGCTGTGCCGCCATTGTCGAACAAGCGGTCATTATTCCCAACCCTGTTGATGCCATAATTTCGCCAATTTCGCCAATCTGTGTAGGCGATCAAGCCTCTCTAAATGGTTCTTATGATGGCGGTATTAATGAAGATGTCTCTTTCTTCTGGGGAACAAATAACGACATTTCAGACGTTAACTTAGCGGATCAAACCGTTTCGCCAGAGGATGATACATGGTATTATTTTTATGTCGAAACCGTGTCTGGTTGTACGTCTCAGGATAGTATTTTGGTAGAAGTATTAGCCTTTCCCGAAATTGAGACGATTGCCAATGCAAATATCTGTTTAGGAGAATCCATTGAATTGACAACAACCGTAACAGGAGATTTCGATAATTTTCAGTGGACAAGTAGTGGAGACGCACCTGTTGGCAACGTGCTATCACCAATGGTCGCACCCACAGAAGAAACATGGTATTATTTAGAAGCAAGCAATATTCTTTGTGATGTGGTGGATTCTGTATTGGTTTCCATTACCTTCCCATTTGATTTACTTGAAGAGGATTTAGTGAGTTGTGAAGGCGAAGACATCAACCTCAATATTGCCACAGAAGAAAACTATAGCTATTTGTGGAGTCCTGCAAATTTAGTGGATGATGCTACAGCAGAAAACCAAGTAGTCAATCTCACAGAATATGCTTGGTTGTATGTATCAGGCGAAGCAAACAACTGTTTCCACGAAGACAGCGTTTTTATCGACATTCTAAAAAAACCAGTCCTTGAGTTATTGCCAGACACTTTTATTTGTGTAGGCGAAGACATAGAACTAACTTCAACGATTAATGGCGATTTCAACAATTTTGCATGGAGCAATAATTTAGGAACAAACGTAGGCAATCTCATATCACCCACCGTCATGCCAACAGACTCCACAATTTACATATTACAAGCGAATAATGCCTTGTGCGAAACGATTGATTCCGTGAAAGTAGCTGTTGTACAAGCCGTGGAAATAGAAGCAGCAGCAGACATTACCATTTGCGAAGGCGATACCGCCCGACTCACCGTCACAACCCCCAACGGATTTGACTATACTTGGTCACCTGCTGAAAGCCTGAACAACCCCAACGCCATCAAACCCGTCGCCACCCCTTCCGTGACAACGACCTACTCCATTTCCATCGCCAACGAATGCTTTTCCGCATCAGATGAATTGGTTGTGAACGTAAACCCATTACCCATCGTTGATGCAGGAGATGACATAGAGATTACCATAGCCGAAACAGCCACCTTAAATGGCTATTCTGATGCCAGTTTTACTTGGTCACCCACCATTGGCTTATCAAATCCCAACAGCCTACAACCTACTGCTGATCCCAATCAAACCATAACCTACTACCTAGAAGGAACAAATGGCATTTGCAAAAAGATAGACTCCGTAACCGTTTTCGTAGATGCAAGTATCTACGTCTTAGTTCCCTCCGCCTTTAGCCCAAACAACGACGGCTTAAACGACGTAGTACGCCTCTATACCAATGGCATCGAAGACATCAATTCATTTGCAATTTACAATCGTTGGGGTAGGGAAGTCTACAAAGGAGCAGGCTTTGACGCCACATGGGACGGCTTTTTTGAAGGAGAGGAACAGTTAGTAGGGGTATACATCTACTACGTGGAGGCAGTCACACATGACGGGAACACCATCGTCGAAAAAGGGAATGTCACGCTTATTCGTTAATCAGTGTATTGGGTCGTTAGGAATTATTTGATTAGGCAGTTAGGCTCTACAGATTTAGTGTATTGGTATATTGGGGAATTAGGCTCTACAGGAATCCTTGCCACACGACAAAGCCTTTTGGTGTATTATTGATATACGCTTTTAAAATTGCTATTTTTTAATTTGGAGCGAAAGGTTTGGAGCTTCGTCGTGGCGCAGGGTCTCGCTATCCGCTACTATACCAAAAGACGTTGCACTGCAACGTCTCTACGAGACGTTTCGCCAACGCTGCCTTTTGGTATAACGCTGCTATCGAGGCTATCTTACATGGTTTCAACGCTATTAGACGCTACAAAAACCCTTGCCACACCACCAAGCCTTTGAATCACGGATTTTTATAGATTTTGAGGATTACACAGATTTTTTTAAACAATCAGTACATCAAGAACCTGCTCTCATCGAGCGGAGTCGAGATGAAAGCACTGGTCATTAAGCGGAGAAAAACCACAGCACCAAGAACTAAGAACCACGGCACAAAGAAAAGCACTAAAGAATCTCCTTCGGACACCGCTTACATTGCTTCCCCCGTTTATATTTTTTACAGCATTTCTTTTTAGTTCCCTTGCCTAAAGAACAAAGACAATCAGGACCGATAATTTTATAGTCTAAAGAATTTGTAGAAGAAGAGAGTGTATTGGACATCTGGTCTATTTTTTATGCAAAATTACAAACCCACCCTTTCACAAACAATACCTACACATAGCGAAAAAAAATACCTTGCATTAGGTAGTATAAAGAGACGATTTAGGGGACGAAAGGAACGTAGAGACGTAGAGACGTTGCAGTGCAACGTCTGCCCATAAAATACGCTCTGTTCAGACCATCCAAAATAGCCCTGATAGAAGTGGTATGGTGGCTGTGGGGGCACATGTGTCTGCCTGAAGCGCAGAGGCCAGCCACCATAAGAACGGATAGCAGGCCTTTCCGCCACGACGAAGCTCTTTACCTTTCGCTCCAAATTAATATATCACAAATCCTCAAAAACAATTTTTTTCAAAAAAAATACGTTAATAGGGAATTAAAAAGGTGTTTTTGGTGTTAATGATTGTTAAAGCAATTCCTTATAATATGCTTTTATTCTATTTTTAAAATCTATGAATAAGATGAAGATCAAATTTTTAGTTACGGTGATTATTGGGGCGATGGTCGGATTGATTGGGATACAGCTTTACTGGATCAATCAAGCCAATGAACTCAATGAGCAGCAATTTAAGCAATCAGTGCATCATGTACTGGCGGGCATTACTAAAAAAATAGAAACAAGGGAAGCAGCGGGCTTTATCAAAAAAGAAGTGAATATTGATACCGATAAGTATCATAATCGCAGTAGAGATAAGTTTAATAAGGATCTTAATGACAAAATAAAACAAGGAAAAGCCATTTTAGGACTTTGGGCACATACCATTGATAAAGATTTCGCCAAACAGTTCAATTTAAAGGGCGATTATGGGCTATATGTAGAAACAGTCTACAAAAATACACCTGCTTATTACGCAGGACTCCGCAAAGGAGATATTATTACACACATTGCAGGGCAAGAGGTCAATGTCATTGATGAATTATTAGATGCTTTAGATAATTTCCAAAAAGGCGATCAATTTAATCTTACCTACGAAAGACTCAATCAAGAACAAAATGACTGGTATGCCCAGTGTAATTCGCTTGATGATTTTTGTTATACAGTCACTTCCGATAGTTTTAGCCTTTCTTATTCATTACAAGGCAATGGCTGCAATGAAAATGGCGCACATTACGAAATTTATATTGATAGTACCGATAAAATTAACCGCATTACCATTCGAGATTCTTCGGATCAAGCAGGGACTTTTATCACAAGCTATTATGGGATTGATGAAAATATAAATGGGTTTAGAAATAATGAAAATGACGATATACCAGCCTTATTAGCCTCACATTCTGTAAGAGTAGAGCAAGAATACATTGCTTTTAGTTCCAGTGGTTCTATGAACGATTTGTTAGGGGAAACCTTAAAGGATACTATTAGTAAAGTCAAAAAAGAGGTGGCGTCAAAATCAATGATTCCAACCATTCCACATGCCAATATACAAGATGCTACACAACTCATCAATGATTTGGTTTTAACAATTATGTGTAGTGAGGAGACATTGGAGGAAAGACTCAATAAATTCGATTTTAATCAAATCATTCACGATGAATTGGCCAATCATGGCATTAAAGCAGAACCAGAATGGCAAATTACAGATGACGAAGATAATCTGGTTTTAGCCAGCCGAGAATATGATGCAGCAGACGCTGGTGAAGAGCCATATGAAACAGCCTTATTTGATGGCAATGTATGGAAAGAAACAGGTAATTTAAGTGTTTATTTTCCCGAAAAAAATGACAGGTCTTTTGCAGCAATTTTTGGCAATGGCTTAGTGCCACTTTCCGCTTTCTTTTTTATTGTTTTATTGGCATTCTGCTTCTTCTACGCCATCAACACCATGATTCGCCAAAAGAAAATGTCGGAGCTTACCACAGACTTCATCAACAATATGACACACGAGTTTAAAACACCGGTATCGACCATAAAATTGGCAAGTGAGATGATTTTAGACGAAAATGTGCCCAAATCCAGCCTTAAACGCTACATTCAGATAATACAAGACGAAAATCATCGTTTAGGTAATCAGATAGAGAAAGTATTGCAAATTGCAAAAATAGAACGCAGTGAAGCAAAATTAAATTTAGAGCCTTTGAATGTTCATGATATTTTAGAAGATGTGATGAGCCATTCTTTATTACAAATCGAAAAAAAGAACGGTGATTTGGCTTTTGATTTTCATTCTTCAAACCCACTTATTAGTGCTGATAAAGTCCATTTGACGAATATTTTTTCTAATTTAATAGATAATGCCATTAAGTACACACCAAAACTACCCCATATCAATGTTACTACTGAGGACCGTGAAGAAGGCATCCTTATTTCTATCAGAGATAATGGAATTGGAATGAGCAAAGAAGCGCAGAAAAAGATTTTTGATAAGTTTTATCGTGTATCTACTGGCAATGTTCATGATGTCAAAGGCTTCGGTTTGGGTCTCAGTTACGTTAAAATAATGACGGAGGCTCATGGAGGAACCATTGACGTGAAAAGCAAACCTGAACAAGGCAGCTTATTTCAGCTATTTTTTCCCAAGTCCCCAAATAATACAGTTATATCTTAAAAAAGTGAAGCTATGAGTACAATGCCCAAAATTCTATTAGCAGAAGACGACCCCAATTTAGGACTATTATTAAAAGAATATCTCGTTATCAAAGGTTATGATGTGCAACGCTGTGAAGACGGTGAAGCCGCTTGGAAAGCGTTTCAAATCAATGACTTTGATATGTGTATCTTGGACGTAATGATGCCCAAAATGGACGGTTTTACCCTTGCTACCAATATTCGTGAAATCAATACAGATACCCCAATCCTGTTTTTGACCGCCAAATCCATGAAGGAGGATAAAATCAAAGGTTTTAAAATTGGCGCCGACGACTATATCACCAAGCCTTTTAGCATGGAAGAGCTACAGCTCCGTATGGATGCCATTTTAAGACGATACCACTCTGGAAGCAAAGCCCAACAAAGCCAAACTTTCTTTGAATTTGGTATCTTCAAATTTGACCACAAGCTACAAGTCCTAAAATTTACTGACCAAGAAATTCGCCTAACCTCTAAAGAAGCCGATTTGCTCAAAATGTTGTGCGAAAATCTCAATGATGTACTAGAAAGAGACCTCGCCCTCAAAAGAATTTGGCGAGAAAGCAATTATTTTACCGCCCGAAGTATGGACGTATATATTACAAAACTACGAAAATACCTAAAAGCAGACCCCAGCATCGAAATCAAAAACATACACGGCAAAGGTTACCGCTTAATCACACAAGCAGAAACAAGCGCCTAACAACGAAATACAAATCTCAATATATCTCTTAAAGCTAATAGTATATCCCATGCTATTAGCTTTTTTTATGCCCAAAATGATAAGGAGAGAACGGAAAAAGCTTCGTCGTAACGTTTGGGCCCGCTATCCGCTACTATGGCGGAAGATGTAAGGCATTTCAAAAATGCCTGTCCGCCATAACGCTACTATCGGGTCTATATTAAGCGGTCTCAACTTTTATGAACAGCTTATATGCACTTATATAACTTATATGGTTTAAAAACAGATATGCACAAAAATTTTTGTTTTAAAAAAAAAGTTCCTACTTTAATGCCCTTTTTAAAATCAAACCAAAAAATATCCATGTCCATACTCATAAAAAATGGTAGAGTTATTACTGCCACAGATGATTATAAAGCAGATGTATTAATAGTAGACGATAAAGTAGCCGCCATTGGAACCAATTTAAAAGCAGAAGCCGACGAAATAATTGATGCAACAGATATGCTACTCTTTCCAGGAGGAATAGACCCACATGTTCATCTTGACATGCCTTTCATGGGAACATCCTCCAGTGACGACTATTCCACAGGCACCTTAGCCGCCCTTCATGGAGGAACAACCATGGTTATCGACTTTATACTACAAACACAAGGTGATACCCTATACAATGCCTTAGATACATGGAAAGCCAAATCAAAAGACAAAGCCTACGGAGACTATTCCTACCACATGGCAGTCACTGACTTTAACGAAACCACCAGAGCCGAAATATCCAAACTCATCAACGAAGAAGGTATCACCTCCTTCAAAACATTTATGGCATACAAAGGTGCCTTAATGATAGATGACGGACAGATGGTAGACCTCATGCAAGAAGTCAAAGAGCATGGCGGAATGGTCACTGTCCACGCCACAAATGGAGATATGATAGACAAACTCATTTCAAAGCACAAAAGCGAAGGCAAACTATCACCCCTATACCACTACTTATCCCAACCCGAAATTACAGAAGCTGAAGCATCCGCCCGTTTTGCAGATATGGCAAACTACACAGGCGTAAAATCCTACATCGTCCACATGACATGTGAGGGCGCATTAAATGCCATAAGAAAAGCGACAGAAAGAAACCAAAAAGTTCACGTAGAAACATGTATCCAATACCTCACCATAGATGCGTCTTTGTACGAAAAAGATTTTGAAGGTGCAAAATGGGTAATGAGTCCACCACTCCGAGAAAAGAAAGACCAAGCTAGCTTATGGGCAGGCATCAATCAAGGACTCGTACAGGTCGTCGCCACTGATCACTGTCCCTTCATGTGGGAACAAAAATTAATGGGTAAAGACGACTTTTCCAAAATACCCAACGGACACCCTGCCATCGAACACCGTTTTGAGTTGCTCTATTCCGAAGGCGTTGGCAAAGGACGCATCACCCCCAACAAATTCGTAGAAGTCTCTTCGACCAACGCAGCGAAAATATTCGGCATGTTCCCACAAAAAGGAACAATCGCCATCGGTTCAGACGCAGACATCGTAATTTTCGACCCCAATACAAAACACAAAATCTCTGTAGATACCCACCATATGAACGTAGACTACTCCGCCTACGAAGGATGGGAACTCACAGGTAAATGCAAAAAAGTAATCCTAAGAGGAAAGTTAGCCATAGACGAAGAAAAAGTAAACATCGAAAAAGGCTACGGAAAATACGTAAGCCGACAGCCCTTTAGCAAAATATAAATATTTTTAAATTCTCTATTAGGATTTAGAAGAAAAGAAAATTATAAGTGAAAATCATTTGGTTAAAAGAACAGTATTTTATTCCCTTTGGAGGGGGGGAAGGGGAGGAGTTTAAGAATGAACTGTTATTTTAGTCATATAAAATCACAAAGAAATCAAAAGAACAAAAACTTATATGAACTTAGGTCATTGAGCGAATTCGAAAAAACTTATATGACCTTATATGGTTTAAAAAATAAAATAACACATCAATTAGAAATTAGAATTTAAAACAAATTATGCCTAGAATAGTAAAATCTGGACTCATCCAAATGAGCCTGCCCATGACAGAGGGCGAAGGAAGCATCAAAGAAATAATGGATGCAATGTATGAAAAGCATATTCCATATATCGAAGAAGCAGGAAAAAAAGGAGTACAAATCCTATGCCTACAAGAAATATTCAATACCCCCTATTTTTGCCCAGGACAAGACCGCAAATGGTATGCATCAGCCGAGTCTGTACCGGGTCCCACCACAGAAATGCTACAAGTATATGCCAAAAAATACGACATGGCAATTGTGGTACCCATCTACGAAAAAGAACAAGCAGGTATTCTATATAATACAGCAGCCGTCATTGATGCAGATGGAACTTATTTAGGAAAATACCGTAAAAACCATATCCCACATACAACAGGATTTTGGGAAAAATTCTTCTTCAAACCAGGCAATTTAGGCTACCCTGTCTTTCAAACAAAATATGCGAAAGTAGGTGTTTATATTTGCTATGACCGTCACTTTCCAGATGGCGCAAGAGCATTAGGCTTAAATGGAGCAGAGATTGTCTACAACCCATCAGCAACCGTAGCAGGATTATCACAATACTTATGGAAATTAGAACAACCAGCCCATGCCGCAGCAAACGGATATTTTATGGGATGCATCAATAGAGTAGGGGAAGAAAAGCCCTGGGACTTAGGACGTTTTTATGGTACTTCTTACTTCGTTGATCCAAGAGGACAAATATTTTCAGAGGCCTCAGAATATGATGACGAATTATTAATCGCAGAATTTGATTTAGATTTGATTGAAGAAGTTCGTTCTACATGGCAATTTTTTAGAGATCGCCGTCCAGAAACGTATGGAAAATTAACAGAATTATAGGAGTACAGACCATCCAATATAGACCCGATGGTAGTGGTATGGTGGTGAGCGGTGGCGTAGGGTCAGACCCCATGTGTCTGCCCGCAGCGTTGTAGGGGCAATCCCTTGTGGTTGCCCAATCGCCACCATAAGAACGAACAGCGGGACTCAACGAAACGACGGAGCAATAAACCGTTCTCTCCTAAAAAAAATAAAGAATCATAGGTAGTAATAGAAAAAGAATAACCTATCATTTTTGGCGTTTGAAAAGCCTCATTCTTTATCCATTAATTAATAAAATATATATGGCAGAATATAGTAAACCAAAAAATAAAGCAGAATTTGACAAGAATTTTGAGCAGGAATATCCCTTGATGAACCAAACAGAAGCGTATTACGAAAGTTCTCGCTGCTTGTTTTGTTATGATGCTCCTTGTATAAATGCTTGTCCAACAGGAATCGACATACCGCTATTTATCAAACAAATAAATTCAGGAAATGTCATTGGAGCTGCAAAGACAATTTATGAACAAAACTATTTTGGGAGTGCATGTGGAAAAGTATGTCCTACCGAAGTTTTATGTGAAGGAGCTTGCGTTTATAACCATCAAGACGTAAAACCCATTGATATAGGACGACTCCAAAATTTTGCAAGCCAAACAGCAATTAAGCAAAAAGTTAAAATATTTACAAAAGGGAAAGCCAATCGTAAAAAAGTCGCAATTATTGGGGCAGGACCAGCAGGAATTGCATGTGCTTGTGAATTGAGAACCTTGGGTTATAAGGTCGATATTTTTGAGGCAAAAGCACATCCTTCTGGATTGACCATCTATGGTGTTGCTCCCTATAAAATTACCAATGAAGAAGCTTTGGAAGAAGTCAAATACCTACAAAAACAATTAGGTTTTGAAATTCACTATAAAAAGCCGATTCGCAACAAAAAGGATTTAGCAAAATTAGAAAAAGACTACCACGCTATTTTCTTAGGTATTGGTTTGGGAGCAACTCGTTCTTTAAATATTAAAGGAGAGGACTTAGATAATTGTTTTGGAGCAGTTGAATTTATCGAAAAATTGCGCATCAAACAACACAAAACCAAAGTAGGTCAAAAAGTGATTGTGTTGGGTGGTGGAAATACAGCGATGGATGCAAGTTCTGAATCTGCTCGTTTGGGAGCGGAAGAAGTAATTTTAGCGTATCGTCGTTCTAAAGATGCCAAAGGTGCTTATCCTTTTGAATATGATTTAGCAAAACAAGTAGGTGTCAAAGGCTTATTTAATGTAAGTCCTGTCCGCATTATGGCAAAACAAGGAAAAGTGGCAGGCGTGAAATTTATTCGTACCAAATCTGTTAGAGGAAAATTAACAGAAATCGAAGGAAGCGAGTTTGTGGAGGCTTGTGATATGGTGATTAAAGCCACAGGACAGAGCAAACAAGTTGCGTTTTTGGAGCAAATTGACGGATTAGAAGTAGATGCAAAAGGCAGAATTATTGCCAACGAATCTTTCCAAACAACAAATCCAAAATATTTTGCTGCGGGCGATAGTGTCAATGGTGGAGCAGAAGTTGTCAATGCAGTAGCAGAAGCAAAAGTTGCTGCACAAGGAATCCACCAATTTATAACCAATAATAAATAGAAATATGCCAGATCTTTCGATAAATTTTGCAGGAATTAAAGCACCCAATCCTTTTTGGTTAGCCTCTGCACCACCTACTAATTCAGGGTATCAAGTCATGAAAGCTTTTGAAGCTGGATGGGGCGGTGCCGTTTGGAAAACATTAGGTGTTCCCGTTGTGAATGTCTCGTCTCGTTATGGCGGAGTCAATTACAAAGACAAACGACTCATCGGATTGAACAACATTGAGTTGATTACGGATCGTCCACTCAAGGACAATCTCAAAGAAATAGAAGAAGTCAAAAAACATTTTCCAAATCACGCTGTTATTGCATCATTAATGGTCGAAACCAGAGAACAGTGGCATCAAATCGTAAAAGATGCCGAAAATGCGGGCGCAGATGGTTTAGAATTGAATTTTGGTTGTCCGCATGGTATGTGTGAGCGAGGAATGGGATCGGCAGTAGGTCAAGAACCTAAAGTCTTAGAAACCATTACTTCTTGGGTGAAAGAAGTCGCAAAAACGCCCGTTATCGTTAAATTAACGCCCAATATCAGCGACATTACGCTACCTGCACAAGCGGCAGTAAGTGGTGGAGGCGATGCAATTTCGTTAATCAACACCATTCAAAGTATTGTAGGGGTGGATATAGACAACTTTGTACCATATCCCATCGTTGATGGAAAAAGTACGAATGGTGGGTATTGCGGTCCTGCGGTCAAGCCTATTGCTTTAAACATGCTGAAAAATTGCGCTCAAGACCCTAATGTCAAGATTCCGATTTCTGGAATTGGCGGTATTGAAACGTGGAGAGATGCGGTTGAGTTCTTATTGTTAGGAGCGAGTTCTGTACAAGTTTGTACGGCAGTTATGCACTATGGTTTTGGCATCATCCGAGAGATGATTTACGGCTTAGAGCAATACATGATTGACAAGAAATTCAATACCATTGATGAAATGGTCGGAAAAGCCGTCTCTAATGTATTGACTTGGGAAAATCTCAACTTGAAATACAAAGTTATTGCAAGCATTGACGATGAGAAATGTATCGGCTGTCAATTGTGTTATACGGCTTGTGAAGATGGAGCGCATCAAGCCATTGGATTAACGGAAGAAGGACGAGTACCACACATCATCGAAGATAATTGTGTAGGCTGTAATCTTTGTTCATTGGTTTGCCCCGTTGAAGAGTGCATCACGATGGAACGTAGAGACGATGGAAAAGCGCATGTTACTTGGAAAGATAGAACGGCATCAGATGACATTCCGACTACTTTCAATGACCAAAGAGGTGGAGGCGTTGGACACTATATTCCCTCTCCTGCGGATGCCTTGAAAAAGAACGAGAAATACAAAATCAAACGTTGATTTGGTTTTTGTAGTTTAAGTGGTTTAAGTGGTTTTTGTAGTTGAGAATAACTACAGAAACCACAAAAACTACAAAAACCACAAAAACTAAATTTTAATTTTTATTAAAATTTATAATATTTTATGGAAACAATCACGCAAAAGTATTCGATTGTAGAAAACTTTATAGGGGGAAAATTTACCCCTAATGGACAGGAAAAAATGGACGTGATTAGTCCTTTAGATGGCTCTGTGTTATCGACTGTTCCTTTATCAACTGATAAAGATTTAAAAAAAGCTATAAAAAAAGCAAAAGATGTCTATCCTGCTTGGAGCGAGATGACGATGAAAGATCGTGTACAAATCTTGTACAAATACCGTCAATTATTAGAAGACAATATTGAGGAATTGGCGCAATTGGTTCATGAGGAAAACGGCAAAACCTTTGGCGAAGCAAGAGCAGAAGTCGCAAAAAGTATTGAGCTAACAGAATTTGCTTGTTCTATGCCACAAATCGTATCTGGGCAAATTATGGAGGTAAGTAAAGGCGTTGAGTGTCGAGTAGAGCGCAAACCTTTAGGCGTTGTCGCTTGTATTGCACCCTTTAATTTCCCACATATGGTCCCTCACTGGACTGTGCCAAATGCATTGGCTTTGGGGAATTGTGTGATTTTGAAGCCTTCTGAAATCGTGCCTTTGAGTGCGGTGCGTATGGCTGAAATGTTGCAAGAAGCAGGTTTGCCAGATGGCGTATTTAGCGTTGTCAATGGTGGCAAAGAAATCGTGGAGGCGATTTGTGATGCAAAAGGCATCGAAGCCGTTTCTTTTGTTGGATCGACGAAAGTAGCAAAACTCGTTTACATTCGTTCTACTTCTACCTTAAAAAGATGCGTCGCTTTGGGTGGTGCCAAAAATCATCTATTGGTCTTACCTGACGCCCATGTAGATATGACGGCTGCAAATGTTATTGCCTCCATGTCGGGTTGTGCTGGACAAAGATGTATGGCAGCAGCGTCGATGGTTGCGGTAGGTGAAGTTGATCACATCATTGAGAAAATGATTGAAGTTGCCAAAGGAATTACCGTAGGGGAAAACTTAGGCGCAGTGATTAGTGCGGAAGCCAAAAAACGCATCGAAAAGTACATCACTCAAGCTGAAAAAGCAGGTGCAAAAATCTTAATAGACGGACGTAAAGCGACTGTACCAAACAAAGAAGGTGGTTTTTATGTTGGCGCAACGATTATTGACCATGTGACACCAAAAATGAAAATCGCAAAAGAGGAAGTTTTTGGTCCAGTTATTTCTATCATTCGTGCAGCAGATTTGGACGAAGCACTGGAAATTGAAAACAACTCAAATTACGGAAATGCGGCTGCTGTATTCACCCAAAATGGCGGAATGGCTCGTTACGTAATGGAAAAAGCGAGTGCAGGAATGATTGGTGTCAATATCGGTGTTCCCGTTCCAAGAGAGCCTTTTTCTTTTGGCGGTTGGAATGAATCAAAATTCGGTGTAGGCGATATTACAGGAGAAAGCTCCGTAGAATTTTGGACGCAATTAAAGAAAACAACCACTAAGTGGAATCCAGATGCTTGGACAAATTGGATGAGCTAGTTTTATAGTGCTGTGGTGCGGTAGTTTTTCTTCACCATAAACTACAGCACCACAGCACTATAAACTACAGCACTAATAATAAAAAGGAGCGAAAGGTTTGGTGCTTCGTCGTTACGTTTAGTCCTGCTATCCGCTATTATACCAAAAGCCAACGCAGGCGACCACAAAACGCCAACGCAGTTTTGGTATACCGCTACTATCAGGGCTATTTTACACAGTCTCTACAATAAAACCACAGCACCAAGAACTAAGAACCACAGCACCAAGCACTTATTAACCAGCACTATTTCTAAAAAAAAATGAAAAAGAAATAACTATGATAGTAACAAACGATCTAACAACGAAACAACAAATTGTTCAAGATTGTAAAGATTATACATTATTCTCTTGGTCTGCACAAGGAAAGTTGAACCCTATAAATATAGAGAAAGCCGAAGGCGTTTATATGTGGGATAGAGATGGGAAAAAATACATTGATTTCTCGTCTCAGTTAATGAATGTCAATATTGGTCATGGAGATCAACGAGTAACCAAAGCGGTTGTGAAGCAAATGGAAGAAGTTAGTTTTGTTTATCCTGGTATGGCGACCCAAGTGAGAGCCGAATTGGGAAAGAAATTAGCAGAACACAGCCCAGGTAATTTAAAGAAAACGTTCTTTACATTGGGCGGAGCGGATGCCATAGAAAATGCGATAAAATTGGCGAGAGTCTACACAGGACGCCACAAAATTGTCACCCAATACCGTTCATATCATGGTGGTACGTATGGCGCATTGGCAGCAGGAGGTGATCCAAGAAAATTCATGGTAGATAGCCAACAAATGCCGAATGTCGTACATGTAGAAAACCCATATTTTTACCGTTGTCCGTGGGGAAGTACCACCGAAGAAGAATGTGCCGAAAGAGCCGCAGCCAACTTTGAGAACATCATCAAATACGAAAATCCATATGGGATAGCTGCCGTGATTTTTGAAGGAGAATCTGGTTCTTCGGGTTGTATCAAATACCCAAAAGGCTACTTGAAAAGAGTCAGAGAAATCACGAAAAAATACGGCATCTTGTTCATTGATGACGAGGTAATGAGTGGTTTTGGGCGAACAGGCAAAATGTTTGCGATAGAACACCATGACGTAGAGCCAGACATTATGTGTATGGCAAAAGGATTGACCGCAGGGTATGTGCCATTGGGCGGAATGATTGTAAGTGATGAAATTGCCAAATACTTTGATGATAACTACATGCCATTAGGATTGACGTATTCTTCGCACCCTATAGGCGTTGCCGCAGGATTAGAAGTTATGAAAATCTATGAGGAAGATAAATTGGTGGATAGAGCAGCCGAAATGGGTAAATATATGGAAGCACAGGTCGAAAAGCTCAAAGAAAAGCACCCATCTATCGGAGACTTCCGCAATACAGGCTTATTGGGTTGTATCGAATTGGTGAAAGACCGCAAAACCAAAGAACCTGTAACAGCTTGGAATGCGCCAGCACATGAAATGGAGGCGACTAAACGCATGATTGCCAAAATTCGAGAAGCAGGTATGTTCACCTTTGCAAAGTGGAATTTCATTTTTACCGCACCTCCATTGACGGTCACCAAAGAACAAATTGATGAAGGCTTAGAGATTATCTCACAAGCTATTTCGATTGCGGATGAGTATTATACGGGGAGTGTCTAAATATTTCGATTTAAATGAAAATGATAAGAGCGCAGATTTGAAAAAGTCTGCGCTCTTTTTTTACCAAATAGTCTGTTTAATATATAAGGAATTATGGAAATCACAACGGAAATTAATTTTGAAATGGATATTCCTACCTTAGAAAAGCGGTTGTCTTTTATCATTTAAGATTACTAAAAACCCACTCCAGAAGACTACCTTTTTACCCATCGTTAAGGCCATGAAAAATAGACCTGATAGCAGCGGTATACCAAAACGGTGTTGGCGTTTTGTGGTCGCCTGCGTTGGCTTTTGGTATAATAGCGGATAGCAGGCCCATGCGTCCCTACGAAGCAGCTTACCATTGTCTCCAAAAAAGTTAAATACTTTACAGTTTTTAAATTATTTTTGTATTTTAGAGAAGATTTTTAAACAAAATTTCCCACCATAAAAGATGAAATTGTAAAAAAAAATCAGGAGACAACGGGAGGATGCTTCGTCGTGCAGCATGCTCCCGCTATCCGCTACTATAGCCAAACAACGGATTTATCAAGGACAGAACCACAACGACTTAAACAACTAAAATCACTGAAACGACTTAAACAAAGCATGGCTATAACGCTACTATCGGGTCTATTTTAAAAGGACAGCACCACAAAAACAAACCTTAAATGTCCTAAAACCAACTAAAACAACTTATATGGTTCAAAAAATAGCAGACTAAGCCCTAAAATCATTGATATGGTTTTACATTTGCAGAAAAAATAACCGAACCATGCGACACATCCTATACGGAATTCTCCTTTTACTAAGCACACAATTTACCATAGCCCAAAGCACAAACTACTCAAAAGTCAAAATCAATTTACTGACAACACCCATTAGCGAAGTAGCGGCACTGGGTTTAGAAGTCGACCACGGCATTTTTGCCAAAGACCGACACCTCATCAACGACTATTCCGAAACAGAAATAGCCCTATTACAAGCAAACGGAATAGACTACGAAATTCTTATAGAAGACGTCAAAGCATGGTATCAAGCAGGACAGCACCGTGACCACAAGCACGACCATCCACACATTGACGCCCATCCCCAAAGAAAAAGCGCCCAAGACTGTAATACAACAGGAACAATAACCTACGAATCTTATATAACGCCCGAAAATTACGAACCAGGCTCTATGGCAGGCTATTTGACCTATTCAGAACTATTGGAGACACTTGACCAGATGCAAGCTCTATATCCCAATCTAATCACAGCAAAACAACCCATAGGCGACTATTTAACCGAAGAAGGACGTCCGATTTACTGGCTCACCATCTCTGACAATCCCAACGAAGTAGAAGGAGAACCAGAAATCCTATACGACGCCCTTCACCATGCAAGAGAACCCAATAGCCTTTCACAACTGATTTTCTATATGTGGTATCTCTTAGAAAATTATGCGACCAATGACGAAATCAAGTATTTGGTAGACAATACACAGATGTACTTCATTCCGTGCGTCAATCCAGATGGCTATATTTATAATGAAACCACTGATCCAAATGGGGGAGGACTTTGGCGAAAAAACCGATGGGTCAATCCCGCCAACAACAACTCTACAGGCGTTGATTTAAATCGAAACTATGGCTTTGGTTGGGGATATGATAATAGTGGGTCATCTCCTAATACCAATAGTGATACCTACAGAGGAACAGAAGCATTTTCAGAAGTAGAAACACGAGCCGTCAGAGATTTTTGTATAGAAAGAAACATCCAAATAGCCTTAAATTTTCATACCTATGGCAATTTGTTTACTCATCCTTGGGGTTATAATGATGATGCAACAGACGATGATGATGTGTTTCAAGCCTTTGGTGAAGCCATGACGAGAGACAACAATGCAGCGATAGGCACAGCCATAGAAACAGTCGGTTATACTGTCAATGGTGATAGTGATGATTGGATGTATGGAGATGAAGAAAGCAAACCTAAGATTTTTGCAGTTACGCCAGAAGTTGGCCCTGAAAATTACGGCTTTTGGCCACCTGAAAGCGAAATCGACAACATTAATAAATCAAACTTGCTACAAAATATCACAGCAGCCCATTTATTACTCAATTATGCAGAAGTAGAAGGTAGTGGAGGCAGCCTTTTAACAGAGGCAACGGGTCTGTTACCAATAGACCTCAAAAAATACGGTTTAGCCACAGGAGATTTGACCATCTCAGTCACCGCAGCAAGCAGCAACCTAAGCGTAGATTTTGCACCACAAACCGTCAATTTAGGTCATTTAGAAACATACAATTTACCTGTCAATTATACCATTGAGCCATCAGGTATGAGCGTTGTAGAAGAAGTTGAGTTTTTAGTCGAAATTGACAATGGTACATGGACAAAAACAGAGACTATTCGCAAAGACTATATAGATGGGTTTTTCACGCCTGCATTCGAGGACAATATCGACAATACAGAGAATTGGGAAGTCAATAATGGTACATGGACAACCACAGAAAGCACTTTTTATTCAGCCCCAACAAGTATGACAGACAGTCCCACAGGAGAATATAATGCCAACCAAAATTCTACGATTGCCACAGTCAATAATATTAACCTAACGAACTCGACAACTGCATTGTTGCGTTTCCAAGCAAGATGGGCAATTGAAACAGGGTATGATTATGTACAAGTAATGGCGTGTACCAACGGAACGAACTGTACGCCTTTGTGCGGAAAATATACCAAAGTAGGCTCACAATATCAAGACGAAGGACAACCCGTTTATGATGGATTTCAATCAGAATGGGTTTTAGAAGAGATTGATTTGTCAGAGTATGTAGGTCAAGACATCAGCATTCGTTTTCGACTAATCTCAGATGGTTATGTTGAAGAAGATGGTTTTTATTTCGATGACATCATCTTAGAAACAATCGAAGATACACCTATCGAATGTTTGACCATTACCAACATTGACACATTATCTACAGATTTAGAAGCAGCAGAATTTACTTGGGATGCATTTGTTGATGCCGAAGTATATGAATTCAGATATAAAAAAGAAACAGAACCAGCATCTGATTGGACAATATTAAGTATTACAACAAATACAATTTTAATAGAAGACTTATCCATATGTGAAAACTACGAAGCCCAAGTTAAATCTATTTGTGGAGTCAATGAAAGCGACTACTCGGATAGTTTTACCTTTAAAACTGATTGTCCCGAAACCAGCTTATCCGCCATTGGTATACAAAATTTGGAAATTTACCCCAATCCTTTCAATGAAGCATTTACAGTAGAACTATCTACATTACCAACAACCTCAAGAATGAACCTAACCGTTTTAAATCAATTAGGACAAACTGTTCAGTCTCAAAAAATAGATATAAATGCAATAGGAAAACAAAGCATAAATATATCATTACCGACTGCCCCAAAAGGCATTTATTTCTTAAAAATAAGCGATGAAACAGGACAGGCATATTATCACAAAATTGTCAGATTATAAGAAGTTATAGACCTTCCAACATAGACCTGATAGTAGCGGTATACCAAAACGGCGTGGGCATTTGTGGTCGCTTGCGTTGGATTTTGGTATAATAGCGGATAGCAGGCCTTTCCATGACGACGAAGCTCCCTACCATTCTCTCCAAAAAAATAACATTAAATTGATTTTCTGCGGCCTACCTTTAAGAAAAAAAGACTATTGAAATAAATAAGTAGTTAGGCTTTGCGTTGACTATAGTAAGCCATTATTATAGAAGCTGCATTTGTATGTATTAAAATGGAAAAGGCAATGACGGCAAATGTCACTTCGGCCACTAGCTCTGAATCTTGTGAAACGAACCCGTGAGCAATCGCATAACTCAGGTAATAAACGGATCCAATCCCTCTAATTCCAAAAAAGCCTATAAGCGATTTCTTTGATAAATTCAATTTGTTAAAGACTAATCCAACGGCAACAGCCAAAGGTCTAAGAATAAAGAATAGAATAATTGCCAACCACCAGTGGCCGACCGACCAATGATTGGCGAGCATCGCGCCAATTAAAACGACTAAGGCGACTTCCATCAGTTGCCCGACCTGTTCATTGACTGAAGTAACGGACTTCATTAAGTCATCAGAATGCTTGCTCTCATCTTTTTCAGAGTCTGCATAAAATCGCATGGCTGCTCCAGAAGCAAAAACAGCTAAAAATCCATAGGAATGTATGAACAAGGCGCCACCATAGCTCAAGCCAATCATGCCGAGGGTCAGCAGCTCTTCAGTAACTACTGGTTGATCCGTCGATTCTTTCAGCCGGCTTGCCACTCGTGAAATTCCCCAGCCACATAGCCAACCAAATCCCAATCCCGCAAAAGTCGCCCAGAGCAAATCTATTGCCAACCAAGTCCATCCGAACTCGCCGATCTCGTGCAAGCCCAACAGTCCGAGGCCCAACATCACAAAGGGAAAGGCTGCCCCGTCATTGAATCCTGCTTCCCCTGTTAGCGCATAACGGAGTTGATCAGTGTCATTATGATCGTTTACTTGGACTTCACCAGCCAAGACAGGATCAGTCGGAGCAATGATTGCACCAAGAAGTATGGCTGCACCCAGTGGGAGAGCCAAAAAGAAAACGCCAATAGCGGCCACTGCGGATATGGTCAGAAACATCGTTACAGTTGCCAGCGGTAACGGTGTTTTTATAATGTAGCTCCAAGAAGGATATAGCTTCAATCCTGCTGAGAGTAAACTGAGAACGACGGCAATCTCCGTCAGGATTTCTACTAACTTAGCATTATCAAACACATTGACGTCCAATAAATTAAGTCCCCAAGGCCCGATGGCGACACCAGTTAACAGATACAGGAAAGGAAGTGAGACTGGAATTTTCTTTAGTGGTCCTTTGCCTAAAGCAGCCAACAACATGACTGCACCAACAAGCAAGGACCAAGTTGTAATAGGTTCCATTTTGAAATAATATTTAATAGGTTACTAGTTTCCTATGTTTTGTTACTATTGAAATATTTCACTTAAAACAAAATCAATAACCAAGTGCATTTTATATTGTAAGACAGTTGGATGACCTTGTAGATATAGGTGCTTTTGAAAACCTTAAAATTGTGATGTAGATATTTATGGTAGATAGATTCAAAACATCGTTGGCTAATTTGATTAGGAGCAAAAATAGATAAATCTGTGAAAGGCAGATATTTTCATTACTATCGGGGCTAGCGTATTAAGGTTTGAACCGAATATCAAACTCACCCACGCTTCCCAAATTGTCGCTTCTGATTCATCAACAACACCGCTTGCTCAATGCCATAAGGCGACAACGGAAACATCGCAACAACACGGCGCAACACATTAGCAGTCATAGAACCAGCCCAATATTTCTGATCCATCGGATTTAGCCAAACCATACGGGGAAAACGCTTTTCCAATGATTGCCAATTATCAATACTCAGCGAACTTAGTTCATACGGTGCCATATCCGCATCGCCAATCACAAAAACACTATAATTCTTATGATTTGCCAATATTTTTTCCAACGACACAAATTGGGTTCGACGACTATCCGTAAATGCACCTCGATAAATCGTATTGTGGTAGTAATACGTTTTTAGATCGTGAGCAAAACGCCTTTTCATTTTAGAAAAAAGCTTCGTCACCGATTTAATATAAGGCGTCATCGACCAACCGCCATTGTCAATCAACAGAATGACCTGTACTTTCTGATCAACTTTTTCTTCCTCATAAGGCAAAAACAAACCACCATTCTTAGCACCTTCCTTAATCGTCTTTGGAACATCCAATTCCAACTGCGCTGTTTCTTCCTCTATGCCTTTCAAATAAGATAATGCGACATCAATGTTGTTATCTTGCAGCCTTACCTTTGTATCCACAGGATAAAAATTAGCATCACCGACTACCTTTCGAGCCATTTTGCCACCGCCCGTACCCCCGACACGAATACCGCCCATTGCTGCACCTGAATTCCCATAAGGCGACACCCCACCTTGCCCAATCCAATGACTACCGCCCCGATGCTGTCTTTTTTGCTGTTCCGCCACCTTCTTCATACGCTCCAACAATTCTTCCAACGACACATTACTATAATCAGCCGCCTTATCAATATTGTTAGGCATCTCATCCGACCCTTCAGGCGTATCCTGCAAATTCGGGTCATCCTGCTTCAAAATATCCTCCCCCGACAGCATTTTTTTAATATCATACGTACTCAAATGCACATTATCCAAAAACTCCTGAATCAAACTTTTCAGATCAGGCACATCCTCCGAATCCACATCCTCCAACCGCTTCTGTTTCCACTGCTTAAACGCCTCAGACCGCCCAATCGCCTTATCCAAAGACTCCCCAGGACGAATTTGCACTTCCAAAAAATACGCATAAAAAGCCGTCGTAAACGGCCCATAATCCTTAGGATCATTCGTCAAAAGCCCCTTCAACACCAAATATAAATCTCCCAGGGTATTGACCAACCCCCGTTCCATACTTTTTGTCAGCATCAAAAGCGTCCGCACATCCGCATGCAGCCCATACTTCCTAAAATAACTCGGTAAACTCTCAAACATAACACAGAATTTTACAATCAAAAAAGGAATAATTAAATGTTTTTTTAGGAGAGAACGGTCAAAGCTTCGTCGCAAAGCATGCTCCCGCTGTGCCATCGGGTCTATTTTGGACAGATAGAACCCTTGCATGAAGAACTTATATGCACTTAAATAACTTATATGGTTCAAAAAACATGCCCATCCACAACTACAGCACTAATTCAACAAATGCCTAGCCCGATCCAAATCATGCTGCGTCTTCACCAAAACCCCCAAGCCCGTCTGCGCCTCAATACGCTGCAACGCCTCCGCCTCCGAAAACGCCCCCAAATACTTCAACCAATTCAACAACTCCCTCGTCGAAGGCGCACGTTCCAAACCCAAATGCCGCAACTGATAAAACAAATCCAAAGCCTTATTCATAACTTTCTGATTAGGATCTTTGAAATGCTTTGCCAAAATCTCCCGCATCAAATCAGGTTCAGGAAAACTAATATAATGGTACACACAACGCCCCTTAAAAGCCGTCGGCAATTCCTGTTCCCGATTACTGGTAATCACAATGGCAGGCATATCCTCCTCACTCACCGAAATCTCCTTGCCCGATTCAGGCAAAATAAATTTACGATGACTCAAAGCAAATAATAAATCATTTGGAAACTCACGAGGAGCTTTATCAATCTCATCAATCAACAACACCGAATTAGGATGTTGAAAAGCCAAAGCACCAGGACCCATATTAACATAATCGTCCATAGATTCAGTATTACGTCCACCAGTCCCCAAAGGTTCTAAACCAGTTGCCGCTCGTTGAGCATTCAAGACCTCCACCTGCGAATCTCGCAAATACTTCACATGGTCGAATTTCGCAACAAACTGCTCCACCGTACTTTTAGACCCCACAGGGAAAATAAAAAGTTCTAAATTTTGATCTTTGGCAAACTGCAAAGGCAATTCTGTTTTGCCCGTACCAGGTTCTCCCTCAATCAATAAGGGCATTCCCAACACCCGTGACATATGAAAAGCTTGCGTCAATTCCGCATCGCATAAATAGTGGTCAGAACCACTCCAAATATTTGTTAAAGCCATAGCCCGAAAATACTACTTTTTTTGATAAATGAAAAATATATTGTGCGGGTATATCCGATAACTCATACATCTGCCCCATGACCCTCAAATAAAAAAATATTTCATCCATTTTGTAGAGAAAAAAATACAAATAAACAATTGATAATAAGGGATTTATGCCTTTTGAGATTCGCACTTAAATGCCATGAAATATTTTTTGTGTGTCAGCAAAACCAACATATCGACATTATACTTGTAATACCAATTCTTTTTAAGAATGTGAGTCTTAATTAAACTAGCAAATCATTCAAAATAGGTTAGCTAATGGCTTCCATTTCTAAGATGGGATTCATTTACTGATATAGATGAGTTTTAGCTATGGATTGGTGTAAGAGACCCTAATTTTTGGATATTTAAAAAAATAGAATAATGAATTTTAAAATAGCATTCTTAGCTTTTTTCTTAGGTAGTTTTGTAATAAATGCCCAATCAGTAGATTGCCGTTTTGTACCTGTTGACAATATGTGTGAAACAGGACAGTACTGTGTAAATATAGAAGTATCTTCTGATGATGGTGCGGATTTAGTGGGAAGCTCTTCTATTCGTTTTGCTTATGATGATACAGTTCTTAGCTTTTTTGGCGAATCAAACGATGGTGTGACTATTGGAAGCTATACTTCTTTAACTTTTGATGATGACCAAACTTCTTTGTATCCTTCTTGTACAGAATTAGGTGGCACACCTTACAGTCCACATGGTTTTGATGGCAAAATATCAGGAGAGTTTATACTGACATGGGTTTTACTACAGCAGACTTTATTTGGCACACCATCCGCCTGTCCAGCGATTAATGAAGGAGAATGGATTAAAACCAATGAAATTTGTTTTGATGTATTAGATCCAGATGCAGACCCTAATTTTGTTTTTAGTGGAACGGAAAATGGAGTGGTGACAGATATAGGAGGAACAAATTTTAATGCTGATGATGTTAATCCTATAAAATATCAAAATGGCTCTTTTGAAAGTTTACATACATCTTTTAGTGAATTATGTGAAGGAGTTGAGCCTGTTGTAACAGATACATCTATGGAGGAAGATAATACCGAAGAACCAGCGTTAGAAGAAGTCAATAATAGTTCTGTTGATTGTCGTTTTGCCCCTGTTGAAAATACTTGTGAAACAGGACAATATTGTATAAATATAGAAGTGTCTTCTGATGATGGTGCTGATTTATTGGGAAATTCCAATATCAACTTTTTTTACGACCCCAATGTGCTAACCTTTCAAGGCTCAAGTATTGAGGGAGTGTCTATAGGAAGCTACTCTTCTGTGAATTTTGATGCTGATCAAACCTCTTTGTGTGCTTCTTGTGCAGAATTGGGCGCAACACCTTATGATGAACATGACTTTGGAGCAGCAACCAATAAATTTGGGGTGTCATTTACGTTGTTAGAACCTACTTTGTTTGGTACACCAGTAGCTTGTCCGCCTATTAATAAAGGGGAATGGATTAAGGTCAATGAAATTTGTTTTGAAGTTATAGACCCAGATGGAAATCCTAATTTTGTTTTTAGTGAAAATGCATCAGAGCTTCCTTCGTCTTCTTTTATGAGTCACAATAATACTACTAAATATCAAAATGGCTCTTTTGAAAATTTACATACACCTTTTAGTAAATTATGTGGAAACGATCTGGTTGCTGCTAACAATGAAGCATTATGTGACCAAATATCAGGAGCACTAAATAGTAGAAGGGTAGGAAGTGGAGTAGGCGGAGTAGGCAAAACAGCGTTGGAGAATATAGAAATACAAATAAGCCCAATCCCTACAAAAGATATAGTGACAGTTACTTATCAAGGAACCACCACCGAAAATATGACCCTACATATTTATGATATAACAGGAAAGTTGATTATACAAAAAGAATATATTTCAGACGAAGGAAGAAACCGCCTTTCAATTGATTTGAGTCGAGAAGCAACAGGTCTTTACCTACTTCAACTAAACAATGGAACAGAAAGAATAACAAAAAATATTATGAAGGAATAACCAGCAACCAGCTTTTTTGTAGGAAAGAAAAAGTTCCATCATCCCGAAAATACAGTATTTTTGGGATGATGGAACTTTTGTTGTTATAGGCACTATTTCTTATCAATTTTTATGATGCGGCAACGCTTTATAATCGCATACACTTTTAAAATTAATTTGGAGCGAAAGGTCAGCCGCTTCGTCGTGACACAGGGTCTCGCTATCCGCTACTATAGCTATAGTAAGAACCACAAAACACAAAAGAACCGAACCAAGAACTACAGCACTAAGCACTACAGAACCAAGCGAAGCTATAACGCTGCTATCGAGGCTATTTTGCATGGTCTAAACGGTATCAATATGCACCCAAAATGAATATATATATTATTTAAATGTTAGTATAAATGATTGATAATAAGTAATTTTTGTCTTTTTAATTACTACTTTAGTGCATAAAGCGGTTTTTTGTATTAGTAAAGCTAACGTAATTACATTATACTTGTAATAGTTTATTTTCCAATATGCTCAGTATTGGAAGTAGTAACCATTTTAAATAATCTTAAAAAATAGAACAATGGATTTTAAAATAGCATTTTTCTTATGTAGCTTTGGGCTAAATGCACAGTCAGTAGATTGCCGTTTTGTTCCTATTGATAATATGTGTGAAACAGGCCAATATTGTGTTAATATCGAAGTGTCCTCTGATGATGGAGCTGATTTTTTAGGAAACTCTTCTATTCGTTTTTCTTATAATACTGCTGTGGTTAGTTTTTTAGGTAACTCATCTGAAAGTATAACTATTGGAAGTTATACTTCTTTAAATTTTGATAATGACCAAACTTCTTTATCCCCTTCTTGTGCCGAATTAGGTGGAACACCTTATACTGCACATAGTTTTGATGGATATGTAGCAGGAAACTTTATTTGTAATTATCTTTTACTACAGTCTACAGTGTTTGGCACTCCATCCGCTTGTCCAGCTATTAATGAAGGGGAATGGGTTAAAGTCAATGAAATATGTTTTGATGTATTAGACCCTGGTGGAGACCCCAATTTCGTTTTTGCAGGCACAGAAAATGGTTCAGTAGAAGACTTAACTGGAACGAATTTTAGGGATCACTTTGATCCACCAACTATATATGAAAACGGTTCTTTTGAAGATTTACATACGCCTTTTAGTGAACTATGTGAAGGAGTTGAGCCTATTGTAACTGATCCGCCTACAGATGAAGAGACAGGAGAAACAGAGCCAGAGGGAATAAGTAGTTCAGTAGATTGCCGTTTTGTTCCTACAGATAATATATGTGCAACAGGAGAATACTGTGTTAATATCGAAGTATCTTCTGATGATGGCACAGACTTCTTAGGAAGCTCTTCAATTCGTTTTGATTTCGATGATGAGGTATTGAAATTTGAAGGGTCAAGTATTGATGGCATCAATTATGGCACCTATGCTTCTATTAATTTTGATAATGACCAAAGTACTTTAAGTGCGGGTTGTGAAAGTGTGGGAGGAACGCCTTATGGTGAACATAGTTTTTATAGTTTAGGAGCAGGAGAATTTCTCCTAACTTTCGTTTTATTGCAAGTCACCTTATTTGATACCCCATCCGCCTGTCCAGCTATTAATGAAGGAGAATGGGTTGGAGTCGCTGAAATTTGTTTTGATGTATTAGACCCAGATGGAGACCCAGACTTCGTTTTTGCAGGCACAGAAAATGGACAAGTGGAAGACTTAACAGGAACAAATTTTAACAATCATTTTGATCCACCAGTTAAATACGAAAATGGTTCTTTTGAAAGTTTACATACCTCTTTTAATGAATTATGTGAAAGTTCATTGGTAGCGGTTGCCAATGAAAACTTCTATGAGCAAGTATTAGAAGCGTTAAGTAATAGCAGAATAGGATTCGGAGTAGGCAAAACGGAATTAGATAATATAGAAATACAAGTAAGTCCAATCCCCACAAAAGATATATTGAATATCAGTTATGAAGGGACTGCCGCAGAAAACATGACACTACTTATTTATGATGTTACAGGAAAGTTAATTATGCAAAAAGAACATATTTCAGATGAAGGAATAAACCGCCTTTCAATTGATTTGAGTCGAGAAGCAGCAGGTCTTTATCTTCTTCAACTAAATAATGGTACGAAAAGGAAAATAATAAATATTATTAAAAAATAAATGTGTTTTTCAAAAATACTTTATCCAACTATTTAGACATTTTTTCGAGATAAATAAATGATAATGAACAATTTATATTATTTTATACTGTTTTTATATCCTACAAATTGTTTTTTTTGTATTAGAAAGAGCCGTATAAATGGTTTATACTTGTAGTTCTTTGAGACATAGTGTATTAGCAACGAGGATTCTAATACACTAATTATTTAAGAGTCAAAAATAAAAAACCTATTTAATAATCTTGAAAAATTAGAATAATGAATTTTAAAATACCATTTTTGGCATTTTTTTTAGGTAGTTTGGGAATGAATGCGCAGTCAGTAGATTGCCAATTTACGCCTGTTGAAAATACTTGTGATACAGGGCAATATTGTGTTGATATTGAAGTGTCTTCTAATGATGGTGCAGACTTACTAGGAAGTTCTTCTGTTCGATTTAATTATGATCCAGAAGTATTAAGATTTGAAGGGTCAAGTCTTGATGTCATAAATTATGGAACTTATGCGTCTATTAATTTTGATAATGACCAAAGTACTTTAAGTGCTGGCTGTGAAAGTGTGGGCGGAACACCTTATAGCGAACATGGTTATGATGGCTTAGTACCAGGAGATTTTATCTTGACTTTCGTTTTGATACAACCGACTATTTTTGGTGCGCCTGCTGCCTGTCCAAGCATTGATAGTGGATGGGAAGCTGTTGCGCAAATTTGCTTTGATGTTTTAGACGCAGAGGGTGATCCCAATTTAACAATTGAAGGGACAGAGAATGGACCAGTAGAAGACTTGACAGGAACGAACTTTAACGATCACTTTGATCCTCCGACTAAATATGATAATGGTTCTTTGGGAGAATTACATGATTCTTTCAATGAAATTTGTGGGGATACGCCACCTCCATTACCCAATACAGGTCCTAAACTTACTAAAATCAATGCATCAGTTTTTGATGATGTAGAAGATTTCTTTATGTCTTTTCCTGGATTGGGAAAAACAAATTTGACTGAGCTTGGTGTGTCTTTTGAAACAGTACAAGTAAGTCCTGTACCAACAAAAGATATTCTAACCGTCGCTTATCAAGGAACAACAGCAGAAAATATGACCATCAATATATATGATGTGACAGGAAAAATTATCCTTCAACAAGAATATGCTTCTGATGAAGGAAGAAATATACTTTCAATTGATTTGAGTACACAAGCAGTAGGTATGTACCTTATTCAATTAACCAATGGCAAAGAGCAAATAACAAAAAATATTGTAAAAGAATAGATAAGTTGTTACCTTATTTAGATAGTAAAAATGGGAGGTTGTGCTTAGGCATGACCTCCTTTTTTATTTGGAATGCTTTGATTAGAGGTATCGACCATCCAAAATAGCCCCGATAGTAATGAAAATACCAACTTGTTTGGCCATTTCGACTCCGCTCAATGACCTAATTTTGCGTGGCTTGGTATTGT
>ENA-ORXR01000890-ORXR01000890.1-marine-metagenome-genome-assembly--contig:-NODE-890-length-35785-cov-24.031310_pt1 | contig 35785 bp, 30 predicted proteins | sample MGYA00237866_ERZ511479 | MGnify/ENA metagenome assembly ERZ511479
TACCGTACCTTTAATTAATGCTACCAATTTATGATACATTCAAACAAATTAAAGTTCCCCTAATATTTTACACACTCAAATGATTTTCACTGTATTTAATTACCTTAGACTTTGGACAGAATGGGAGTTGGGGAACTGAGAAATTAGGTTAAAACTCGTAATCTATTGATTATCAGTTGTTTTAATTTTATTAGTGTAAAAAACATGTAAATAATTATTTTTCATAAAAATCTAAAAAATAGGGGTTTACCGAATTTCCCAATTCCCTAATTTCCTCTGTCCAAAGTCTAACTCATTCAACATTCAAAATTAATTCTACTTTATCAAAGTAATCGAGCCTGACTTGTTGCGTTTTTCACCATTGCATGTATAGCGGAGTTGATAGACGTATATGCCGGGATTGAGTTCGCTGCCGCGATTTGTGCCATCCCATTGGTCGAATTGTGTTTCGGCACTAAAGACTCTGCCACCCCAACGACTATATATATCAAAACTCTGGAAATCGAAAATAGCAAGTGGGTTGCTGATACCATATTGGTCATTGAGACCGTCGCCATCAGGGGTGAAGGCTTTGGGGAGGAATATATTATCGCAATCCAAATCTTCCGGATCAATCACGTTAATAAATACGGTATCTTTTGTGGTACAGCCCGCATCATCGGTCATATCGAGGGTATAAGTTGTAGTGACTTCGGGGGAGAGAATGGGGTTGGGAATAGTCGGGTCGCTGACGCCTGTGGTCGGCGACCAATTGAAGGAAGTCGCACAGGTCGGCGTGAGCCAAGTTTGGATAGTATTGCCTTCAAAAAGAATGGTATCGCGTGTGCCGATTTCATCGGGACGAAGGTACATCTCTCTGATTTGCAGGAAAGTAAGGGCTTCGTCGTAGATTGCCAATTCATCTATCAAGCCCCTGAAACGGCTCGTACCGTCCACGCCGATACAAGGGCTATTGGAAATAGAAAGTGGCTCACTATTACTCAGGTCAATGACGGAACTACTCGTGACTTCGCTTGACAATTCACCATCAATATAGGTGCTGATGAGTCGATTGTCGCGCGTAAGTACGAAGTGGTGCCAGCAGTGGTCGGGGTCGAGTTGGGAGGTGAGTTCTTCGTTGAGTGTTACGTTTTCTCCCATTTCTGTTACTACGGTATTTTGCGCGCTTTGTTGGCGAATTTCCAAACCTACATCATCTGTACAATTCGCACTTTTAGAAATGAGGCTAATGCGCGGTGAATTATCGTAACTTTTATAGTAAAAACTGATGGTAAAATCATCGTCGTCAAAGATGGTATTGACATCAAAGAGTGTATCGGAGGTAAATGTCACATAATCTTCTACTCCGTCAAATTCCAATGCCATACCATTTACCCCACAATTACAATCCAACAGACCAAATAATTGTCCGTCCACATCATTTCCGGTATCGTCGGTTGCGTCACAGTTGTCGAAGGAATAATAGGCTTTCAAACCAATGGTTGGTGTGCCGTCGGGGTATTGGGCAAATGCCACTAATGACATTAATGAAAATACGATTACTAACTTACTTTTCATATCTAAAATGACACGCAGGAGTAGGTTTGACCTACCCCTGCGGTTGAATTTTTATTTGTTCCGATTTGAAAAATCGTTTTACGTTCTACTGGACATTTTAATAATCGGCACTATCATTTCCTCTAATGAAATGCCGCCATGTTGAAACGTGTCTCTGTAATAATTATTGTAGTGGTTGTAGTTGTTGGGATAGAGAAAAAATTTGTCTTCTTTGGCAAAGATGAAGGTCGAACTGACATTTGGAGTTGGTAGTCCGGCTTTTTTCGGGTCACGCACGTCGAGTACGTCTTTGCGGTCGTATTGTAGATTTCTGCCGACTTTGTAGCGGAGATTGGTGGTCGTTTCGCGGTCGCCGATGACTTTGGAGGGTTGGCGTACGCGTATAGTACCGTGGTCGGTGCTGATGATGAGTTGGATGTCTTTGTCGGCAACGCGTTGGAGTGCTTGCCATAAGAATGAGTTTTCAAACCATGATTTGGTGAGCGAACGGTAGGCTTTTTCATCGCCTGCGAGTTCTTTCAAGACCTCCATTTCGGTACGTGCGTGGGAGAGCATGTCGATGAAATTATAAACGATAACCGTGAGGTCGTTTTGGATATAATTTTGGATATTGTCGATGAGGTTTTTGCCGTTGGCAGCATTGGTTATTTTGGTATAATTGAAGCTGATGGGCTTGCGAAATGTACGGTCAATCAACTCCTCAAGCAGTTTTTCTTCGTACATATTTTTACCGCCTTTTTCATTGTCGTTGAGCCACATTTCAGGAAAATGCGCCTGTATATCGGCAGGCATCAGACCGGAAAAAATGGCGTTGCGGCTGTACTGTGTCGAAGTGGGTAAGATGCTGTAAAAGTAATCTTCATGTTCGATCTTAAAATGCTCTTGCAGAAGGGGTTCGATGGTTTTCCATTGGTCGAAACGCAGATTATCCAGTAATAAAAATATCGTTGGTTTGTCGCTGTTGATTTGTGGAAAAACATGTTTGCGTAGCAAATTGTGTGAGAGGGTTGGCGCATTATCATTGTCGCCCATCCAATCCATGTAATTTTTGATGACGTAGCGAGAAAACTCAGCATTGGCTTCGCTTTTTTGTGAAGCGAGTATTTCGGACATGTCGGAGGTGTTGGCATCATCGAGTTTGAGTTCCCATGCGATGATTTTTCGATAAATATCCGCCCATTCTTCATGGTTCAAGCCGCTATTAATCTCCATGAATATTTTCCTAAAATCTTGCTGGTAGCCCGACTCGGTTTTCTCACGTACCAAATCCTTTGACTCTATCAATTTTTTGAGGGTCAATAAGATTTGATTCGGATTGACGGGCTTGATGAGGTAGTCGGCTATCTGTGCGCCGATGGCTTCCTCCATGATGTTTTCCGCCTCATTTTTCGTAATCATCACGATAGGCGTGTGTGCGTCGTGTTCGCGTATGGCTTCGAGCGTCTCCAAGCCCGTCATGCCGGGCATACTCTCATCCAAAAATATCACGTCGATGTCGTTATTTTCTTTCAAATGCTCATTGGCATCATATCCATTCGTAAACGTAACGACCTGATATTCTTTATTTTCCAAAAACATGACTTGCGGCTTTAGCAAGTCAATTTCGTCATCTGCCCAAAGTATTTTTATCATATTTTATGTGTTGTGGAGTTGATGAGTTGTTGAGTTGTCGTGTTGCTGTGGATTTTTACGTCAACTCGACAATTCAACAACTCGCCAACTCGTGGCTCTTTGAACGGGGAATTTAACATATTTCTTGTTGTTTTGTTGGGTTTTAAGGAATCTTTAATCGGGATGTCTCTTATCTGTGAATCAGCCAGTCGCAAATTGATGTTAATTGTTCGTCAATGGTGAGATTAGTAGCATTAGCTAAAGTGGATTTTTTGAGTTGCTCAAATATCTCTGCTGCCATGCTTGACTCAATTGCAGCATCCATCCAATGATAAGGCATCTGATAGACATTCAGCACAGATAATAAAGCTTGTTTATTCCCCTGATACTTTTTGCTCCAGTATCGAAAATACTGCGTTGTTCAATTCCGGTGTATTCTTTTAAATGGCTTTTTCATAAAAAATAATGGCATGTTTAAATTTCTCATAAAAGTAGTTGACACTTTTTTTTGGGTGCAGGACAAATTTTTAATTTGCCCCGTACCGACGACTTTAGCCGTCGCGGGAAAGTACCGAGCCACTTGACGGCTAAAGTCGTCAGTACAGTGGCATTTCAAAATAAAATTACAAATTTGTCCTGCACCCCCTTAAACCTACCCGAGTAGTAACAAAAAACAATAAAAGCACATCACATATGCGATTGTCTTATTTCTTTATGTAGAAATAATCTAAATAATAAACTTTATTGTGATAATTTATTTATAAAAAAAAATAAATGTTAATTTAATGCCACATTTCAGTAGAATATTGTTTTCTACACATTAATTCCCTCTTAAAATACGGTTCAATTATTTTTCAGTACTAATAAAATAAATATCTAAGTGGTTTCAAGTTCTAAACTTAAACATCATCTTTTCCGATAGCTATCGGAATAAACTTATTCTCACACATTATGAAAGTACCAATTACCATTACGGTGAATGGCAAAAAGCATGAAGCCGAAGTAGAGGCACGAACGCTGCTTGTCCATTTTCTCCGCGAAGACCTGCGCCTTACGGGTACGCACATCGGCTGCGATACGAGTGGCTGTGGGGCTTGCACCGTTCTACTCGACGGCAAAGCCCTCAAATCCTGCACCATGCTTGCCGTACAAGCCGACGGACACGAAGTCATTACAATAGAAGGCATGGCAACCAACGGTACCCTTCATCCTATCCAAGAGGGTTTTCATCAGAAACACGGCTTACAATGCGGTTTCTGCACACCCGGTATGGTCATGACCGCCGCCGACCTCCTTTCCAAAAATCCGAACCCGGATGACCACCAAATCCGCGAAGCACTCGAAGGCAACTTCTGTCGCTGCACCGGTTATCACAACATCGTAGAATCCGTAAAATATGCGGCTAATGCAATGAGTGAATGACTGAATGAGTGAATAAATGCGATAATGCGATAATGAAAATCATTGCAGCATTGACGCATCGCATCATTATCGCATTAAAAATATTCACTCATTCAAACCATTGTCGCATTGCAGCATTAACGCATTGTCGCATTAAATATTCACTCATTCAAAATTCACCCATTCACTCATTAATTGTCGCATTTCATCATTAACGCATTATCGCATTATTATGACTTACATAGGAAAATCAGTAAAACGTTTGGAAGACAAGCGTTTTCTCACGGGTAAGGGCAAATACACCGACGATATAGTATTGCCCGGCATGACCCACGCATATATCGTGCGTAGCCCACACGCACACGCACGCATCCTCAATGTCAACACCGCCAAAGCCGAAGAACATCCCGGCGTAGTCGCGGTATTTACCGGAAAAGACGTAGCCGAGGTCAACGGCGTACCTTGCGGTTGGCAGGTCGATTTCAAAAATGGCGACACCATGAAAGAGCCGCCGCACAAGCTGCTCGTAGCCGACAAAGCCCGGCACATGGGCGACGGTGTTGCGATGGTCATTGCCGAAGATTACGCTACGGCTAAAGATGCGGCTGAATTGGTAGTCGTTGATTATGAGCCACTTCCCTCAGTGACCAAGACTGCGGATGCCATCAAACCCGGCGCACCATCCGTTCACGACGATGCACCCGACAATCGCTGTTTTGACTGGCAACTCGGTACAGACAAAGCCGTAGTAGATGCTGCATTCGAAAAAGCACATCACATCACCACACTCGAATACGAAAATCAGCGTGTCATCCCCAATGCCGTCGAACCACGCAGTGCCATCGGGCATTATGACGACACCAACGACCGTTATACCTTATATACCAGTTCGCAAAATCCGCATTTGATACGCCTGTTACTTTGTGCTTTTGTCTTGGGGATTCCCGAACACAGAGTCCGCGTAGTATCGCCGGATGTAGGTGGTGGATTTGGTAGTAAAATCTTCCATTACACGGAAGAGGCACTCGTCATTTGGGCATCTAATCAAATCAAACGACCTATTAAATGGACGGCAGAACGCAGCGAAAGCTTCCTCACCGATGCACACGGGCGCGACCATACTACAAAGGCAGAAATGGCATTTGATGCCGAAGGAAATATACTCGCCATGCGTGCCAAAACCCTTGCGAATATGGGTGCGTATCTTTCCACATTCGCGCCTGCCGTACCCACTTGGTTGTATGGTACACTACTGCAAGGACTTTATACCACACCCGCAGTCCATATAGATGTAACAGCGGTATTTACCCATACTACAGCGGTAGATGCGTATAGAGGCGCAGGACGCCCCGAAGCCACCTATCTGCTCGAAAGACTGATGGATACGGCTGCCCTCGAAATGAAAATGGACCCCGCCGAATTGAGACGTAAAAACTTTATTCCGGCATTCGACGGCATTGAGCAAGAGGGCTATACTACACAAGTTGCCCTCCAATACGATAGCGGAAATTACCACCGCGTACTTGACCGCGCACTCGAAATGGTAGATTACAAAAAATTCCGTGCAGACCAAGCCGCCGCTCGCAAAGAAGGGCGTTTGCTCGGCATCGGATTTTCCACTTATATAGAAGCTTGTGGTATTGCGCCGTCGGCTGTCGTGGGTGCGCTTGGTGCGCGGGCGGGCTTATTTGAGTCGGCTCATGTGCGCGTACATCCTACGGGCAAAGTGAGCGTTTACACAGGCGCACACTCGCACGGGCAAGGACATGAAACGACCTTCGCACAGGTGGTTGCCGATAAATTTGGCATCCCGCTCGAAGATGTGATTTTGGAGCATGGCGATTCCGATTCCGTTGCCTTTGGTATGGGAACTTATGGTTCGCGTAGCCTGGCAGTCGGTGGTAGTGCCATCGTGAAAAGCGTAGAAAAAGTCATTAATAAAGGTACAAAAATCGCCGCACACTTACTCGAAGCCTCCGAAGCCGATATTGAATTTGCCGAAGGTAAATGGTCGGTCAAGGGTACAGACAAATCGGTTGGTTTCGGCGATGTATCGCTCACCGCATACGTGCCGCACAACTATCCCGAAGGCTTGGAACCGGGCATGGATTTTTCCAGCTTCTACGACCCTGCGAATTTTACCTATCCATTCGGCGCACACATTGCGATTGTAGAAATTGATAAAGAAACGGGCAAAACGACGCTCAAACGCTTCATTGCCGTAGATGATGTAGGAAATATAATCAACCCGATGATAGTCGAAGGACAAATACATGGAGGAGTAGCACAAGGCGTAGGTCAGGCACTCTTCGAAGGTGCGATTTATGATGAATCGGGCAATCTGCTAAATGGTTCGTACATGGATTACACCATGCCGCGAGCCGATGATTTACCACATTTTGAAGTTGATAATGCTGTTACGCCTTGTCCGCACAACCCATTGGGAGTCAAGGGAGCAGGCGAAGCAGGATGTATCGGTTCCACTCCCGCAGTAGTCAATGCTGTCATGGACGCATTATCAGAGTATGGCATCCACGATGTGAAAATGCCGATGACTTCGGAGCGTGTTTGGAATATCATTCAGGCGAATGGTGCATAGCACACCCGTACCGACGACTTTAGCCGTCGCGGACTTGTTTTTACTTGACGGCTAAAGTCGTCAGTACAGATAAAAAGGCGCATCGCGCCGACCCCATTTGTAACAAAGGCAAACCAACACCCGATTGAGCAGCATAGCTGCGGCACTATTAAACTTTGTGTACTAAGTGTGCCGACGCTACGCGCCTTTTCAAGGGTTGGGTTGTTCGTTGTTACAAAGGGGGCTGTCCCGAAAGCTTTCGGGATACGCGCCTCTTAAATCAAACATTGTTTTTTGATAATTTGATTTAATTTAAATGTAAAAACCAATACAAACGCGAGTATTATGTGTTTTTTATTATTATGAAATTTTTTATACAGTAAAAAAAGTGAAAATATTAGCGAATTAAAGTATTCAAAATTCATAATTATTATTTTTTATATAAATAATTTTATTTTTAATTGAGATAAATAATTGAAAATGAATTTGTTATTAACGAAAAAATAAAAAATCACACTCGTTATATTCATATTAATTTGGTATTTTACATATTTATTTAAATAAAAAAAATCACAGCGTTCGTTTTCGTCCAGATAAAAAATATAGCAGAGTGTTCACGTAAATTTAGTGAAGAAAGGTCGTGCTAATTTTGAACTTGAACTTGCGCTTGAACTTGAACTTAATTATGATACCTGCAAATGTAGAATATTATCGCCCCGGCACGGTCCGGGAAGCCCTTGAAATGATGCAAAAATTTGGTGATGATGCCAAGTTACTCGCGGGCGGTCACAGTCTGATTCCAGCGATGCGCTTGCGCTTGAGTACGCCTTCACACTTGGTCGATATTGCGGGGATTCCAAATCTCGGTGGTATTGACGACGACGGCGACCACATCACGATAGGCGCGGGAGCAAAGCACAGTGAAGTTGCCAACTCTTACCTCGTCGGCGAACATCTGAAGATGCTTGCCGAGGCAGGACATATGATTGGTGATGTGCAAGTCCGCAATTTCGGAACGATTGGAGGCAGTATCGCACATGCTGACCCTGCGGCAGATTGGCCCGCACTGATGTTGGCATCTGATGCTACGATAGTCGTTGAAAGTCTGAATGGTAAACGCGAAGTCGCGGCAGCCGATTTCTTTCAGGGCTTATTCACTACCGACTTGAATGATGGCGAAATCCTTACGGAAATCAAAATTCCGAAGCCACCAAAAGGTACACGCTCGACGTATCAGAAATTTGTGCAACCTGCCTCGCGTTTTGCGTTAGTTGGCTGTGCAGCAATGGTTTCCGGCAATGGTACGATTGATAATGCGCGGGTAGCTTTCGCGGGAGTTTCTGCCAAGCCATTTCGTGATACAGGCGTAGAAGCGGCGCTTACGGGCAAGGCGAGAGGTGAAGCTGCTTTCAGCGATGCTGCAAGCAAAGCCGCCGAAGGCGTATCTGTCATGAGCGACCATTTTGCATCAGAAAAATATCGCCGTAATCTGGCGAAAGTCTATGCAAAACGGGCATTAATGAAACTTTTATAGGATTTTTGATTGGGTGATTTTTGATTTTTGATTGGATTTTGCTTCGCAAAATTATCATGTGAGTATTTGCGTAGCGAACTAATCAAAAATCGAAAATCACTCAATCGAAAATCACTCAATCAAAAATCAAAAATCAAAAATCACTCAATCGCAAATCAAAGAAATTGGTGAGGTTTGAATAGTGTTGCTGATATTGCCTGCTTTGTCAAACATACGGATAGTGTAGGTGATTTCTTCGGGATTCGCATTGGGTGTAGGCAGGCAGATAGGGTTGCTATTGAGACAGCAAGAAGCAAAAACAAGTAGAGAAATTTCGCCGGAAATGCCGTTGGACACACCTTGCTGTGGAATATCGGGAACATTAAATGTTTCCTCAAACCCTGTGCGGCTATCGGTAATGATGACGTTATTATTACCGGAAGTGCCGCCAATATCACCATCGCCATCGGTGTACGAAAAATTAATTCTGAAGGTATCAATGGCTTGTAAAACCTCTGATTTAGACACACTTACAAATTCTATTTCCGGTTCCACGGAATAGTTGGGTGGCTGCACACAAGCAGCAATTCCAAACATTATTAAGGTAGATAATAAGACGATATTTTTCATAAGTGAAACAAAATAAATAAGTTGCGCCATAATGCGCCGTAATTTTTTCTTCTAAAGAATTTTTAAAAACCGATTATCCCGATAATTATCGGGATAGCTACATGAGGCTTTTTAAAAGTTTTTTAGAGGGAAAAAGAACAAGCATAATGGAACGAGTTATTTGTTTTGTTTCACTAAGCGAAGCTTTTGTTTTAAAACGTCTGTAAAAGTTATAATGTTTTGCAGAAGTCATTTTGCTTTGCTATTATAAAACATTATTTTTACCAAGTTAATCAATTTATATCATTACCAATAACTCAATTATGGAAAGATTCGATAATACCTTTTATAAGTGGGAAAAAAAAGCTGCTAATCAACCTTTTTTGCGCCAACCTTTTGGCGATAAATGGGAAGAATATACTTGGGAAGAGACGGGGCAAATGGCGCGTAAACTGGCTACGGCACTCAAGTCAATGGGCTTGCGTGAAAAGGCACATATCGGTTTGATTTCCAAGAACTGCCGTGAATGGGTGATTGCAGATTTGGCGATTATGATGGCGGGGTATATTTCGGTGCCGTTCTTTGCTAATCTGAATAGTGACCAACTCGGCGAGGTACTCAAATTGGGTGATGTGGACGCGCTTTTTGTGGGAAAAGTAGAGGATTGGGAAAATGCAAAAAAAGGTATTCCGACGGATATGCCGATGATTGCTTTTCCGCATTATGAAGGCAATTCTAAGGTGAATGAAGGGCATCAATGGCATGATTTCATCGCACCGCACGAGCCGATGCAAGATGTACATGAACCTTTATTGGATGATACATGGACGATAATTTTTACCTCCGGCACAACGGGTACACCGAAAGGGGTAGTGCTGACTTATGAAACCTTAAAAGGAACACGCACCGCGACCGAACAAGGTGGTAACCCGCTCAAGGTTTCAATGACGGGCGACAATCGGTTCTTTTCTTACCTACCGCTAAATCATATCGCAGAACGTGTGGTGGTCGAAATGGGCTGCTTACTCTACGGTGGTACGATTTCGTTTGTGGAGTCGATGGACACTTTTGTATCAAATCTGCAAGCGGTCAGACCAACGGTTTTCTTTTCTGTACCGCGATTATATACCAAATTTAAGTTAGGAATTTTGGCAAAAATGCCGCAAGAGAAATTAGACAGGCTCTTGAGGATTCCGATTATAAAAGGTATTGTCAAAAGGAAAATTGTATCAGGATTGGGACTGGATAAGGCGCGTTCTGTGGTGTCGGGTGCGGCGGTGTTGCCGGATTCATTGGCTGAATTTTACAAAAAAATCGGTATCAATATCACCAATGGCTACGGCATGACGGAAAACTGTGCGATTTGTTCGCTTCGATTGCCTGAAGACTACCGTCCCGGCTCTGTCGGTAAAGCACAGTATGGTACAGAAATCAAAGTTGACCCCGAAACCAACGAGATTTTAATGAAAAATGACTGTGTGATGCAAGGTTACTACAAAGACCCGGAAAAAACAGCAGAAACGATAGTGGACGGCTGGCTTTATACAGGTGATGAAGGACGACTCGACGCCAACGGACACCTTTATATCACAGGCAGAGTGAAGGATACTTTTAAAACTGCAAAAGGTGAATTTGTAACGCCCGTACCGCTCGAAGTCGCCTTTGAAGCAAGTGAAGATGTGGAGCAAATCTGCGTGACCGGACATGCTTTGCCGCAACCGATAGCGTTGGCTGTATTGTCGGATATTGGCAAGGCAAAACCGAAGGAAGTTATTGAAAATGAATTAATTAGCCTTCTGAAGAATACGAATGCAAACTGTACTTCATACCAAAGAATCTCTACGGCGGTCATCGTAAAAGACGTTTGGACACCTGAAAACGGTTTGCTCACACCCACGCTCAAAGTCAAGCGCAATAAAGTGTATGACCACTATAAAGACCAACTTTTAGCCTTGCACGAAGACTCGAAGGAAGTGATTTGGGAGTAATTTTAAGTCGGCAGTCGAGCAGTCCGCAGTCCGCCGCTTATATGCGAAGGTGCTTCACGTTAGAACGGCGGACTGATAAGCTGCGGACGAATAAACAACATGACGAATCTATACAGCAAATTAGCCTCAGTGTATGAGGCGATGTATTATTCTTTTATTGATTACGAAGAAGAATATATTTTTTATAGTAATGTTCTCAAGAAATATAATAAAAACAGCGTACTCGAAATTGGTAGCGGGACAGGAAATTTAGCACCACATTTTCTTAAAAATGGCTTTGAATATCTCGGTTTGGATTACAGCAAAGACATGACCGAGATAGCTAAGGAGAAAGTTCCCGAAGGCAAATTTATCGTCGGTGATATGCGCGATTTTCAACTGGAAAACCAAATGCAAAGTGCAATTATTACGGGGCGGACGATTAGTTATATTGTTGAATATCAAGACGTAAGAGATACGTTTGCGAGTGTCCGGCGCAATTTGGAGTCTGGCGGTATCTTGTGTTTTGATTTTATTGATGCCAACCGTTTTATCCTTGATATTACAAAGGAAAGAAACGTTGTACACCAAGCCACACACAAAGGCAAAACCTACCAACGCAGGAGCACATGGGATTTGAAAGGTGAGTATAGTATGGATGTTATTTGGGATTCGACCTATTACGAAAAAACAAACAGCGACTGGCAGGAAATCGGCAAAGACCATGCACAAGTCAGGACATATATGCTCAATGAAATAGAGATTTTTCTGGCATTAGAAGGTTTTGAAATTCGGGAAGTTATTGACCGTCCTACCTATGCTTTTCCAACTTATGTGATTGTGGCGGAGGTGTCTGATTAATTTTTTTCTCAATCAAATAATGATTCCGATTCGGCGCATTACGAGAGATAAGCTCCGCAAGGAAGCCTGCGAGGAAAAGCTGCGTACCAATAATCACCGCAAGAATACCAAGAAAAAACAAAGGGCGGGTAGCAATTGCGTATTCATTGAAATATAATTTCGCAAAACTCAAATACAATAAAATTCCAAAACCAATTAAAAAGAAAACCATCCCCATCGTACCGAAAAAGTGCATCGGTTTTTTGCCAAATCTACCCACAAACGTAATCGACAACAAATCCAAAAAACCATTAATGAATCGACTCATCCCGAATTTGGACGTACCGTATTTTCGGGCTTGGTGCTGGACGGGTTTTTCGCCGATTTTCGTAAAGCCTGCCCACTTTGCCATTACAGGGATAAAACGGTGCATTTCGCCATAGACTTCGATGTTTTTGACGACAGATTTATCGTAGGCTTTTAAGCCGCAATTGAAGTCATGCAAATTGTGAATGCCACTCATGCGGCGCGTGACGGCATTGAAGAGTTTCGATGGAATGTTTTTGGTAAAAACGGGGTCATGCCGCTTCTTTTTCCAACCCGAAACCAAGTCGTAACCCTCCTCGCTGACCATGCGATACAGTTCAGGAATCTCGTCGGGGCTATCTTGCAAATCGGCATCCATCGTAATCACCACATCGCCTTTTGTAGCTTTGAAGCCTTCATTGAGCGCAGCAGATTTTCCGTAATTTCTTCTGAATTTAATGCCCTTAATGTGCTCATTTTCAGCAGATAAAGTTTCAATGACCTGCCACGAACCATCCGTACTACCATCATCAATCAAAATAATTTCATAAGAAAAACTGTGGGCGTCCATCACCCGTTTAATCCATGCCGTCAACTCCGGCAACGATTCTTCTTCATTCAATAAGGGGACAACTACGGATATGTTCATGTTTGGATGTGTAGTGATTGGTAACTCGTGATTGGTGATTAGAAAATAAGATGTCAAGCATTAGTTAGGTAATAAAATGCTTGACATCTATGATTTATTTTGTTCGGGGCAAAAAAAATTATGCCATACCTCGTTCTTTTTTCATAACTGCACCTGCAATGAGCGAGACAATCAAGCCTGCGATAACTGACCACACCAAAGCTATACCCGCCATCACAGGGGGATTCATAAACATACCCGTCATTTCCATTGCTGTTTCAATTTCTTCTTCGCTCATGCCACGTTCTTCCATTGCTTCCATCTGCGGTTCCATCATAGTGTTTATCAAGTCCGGATCAATAAAATTGAACAAAACAAGCGTCCAAATGGCACCAATTAAGCCCATAATGAGTGCGGTTAATACACCAGTGCCAAGACAACGACCGTAGGAGATATATCCGCCTAAGTCATTATCACGATGAGCGCGAATTGCATATACAATAATTGCAATCGAAACAAGAATACTGACAATACTGATGATAGTCGGTATTGTACCTTGCATACCCGCGAGATAAGAAACTAAGCCAAGAGCGATACTGATTAATCCGCCAATTAATCCATAGCGTAGTGCAGTCGGAAAAGGAGAGGCATTTTTTGCATTTAATTCGTCTATATTATCTAAAGCCATAATAGAGAGTTTATTAAGTTGAAGTTTAAGAGGAAGTTTAAGTTTAAAAATTTAATTTTCAATTAAATTTATATTTTTTAAACTTAAACTTAGACTTCAACTTAGTTCGGTTAGAAAATGATGAAATAAAAATACGATATTTTGTATCAATATTCAAACACAAATAGACAAAGCAGCCTCAAAAACCTATCAAAATCCTTTCCACGTCTCGGCATTATTCATCACGGCTAATATTTTCCCTTGTAATTCGTGTCCGACGAAGGGTGTATTTTTTGATTTTGAGTAAATATTTTTTTCAGTAAAAGTCCAATGTTTATCCGGGTCAAAAAGGCATAAATTCGCTTGTTCGCCTTCGGCGATTTTTGGGATTTTTAAACCAAAAATACGGCGCGGAGTTATCGCCAATTTATCAATAAGTTGCTCTAAATCAAGTATTTTACTTAGTTGGCTGCGACTCACTGCGAATGTCGTCTCCAACCCAATCACACCCGCACGGGCATACACAAATTCGAGTTTTTTACCTTCCTCATCTTCCGGGGTGTGATTGCTGCTAATGAAGTCGATTGTTCCGTCTTTTAAGCCCTTTTTCAGAGCTTTAATGTCCGACTTTTCGCGTAGTGGTGGCATTACCTTCATATTCGTATCAAAACTCGTCAGTGCCGTATCGTCAAATGCCAAATTCATCGGATTCACGGAGGCGGTAACGCGCAGACCGCGTTTTTTGGCTTGTTGTATCAATTCTACCGAACGAGCGCAAGATACATTCGCTACATGCAGCCGCGAGTCGGTATATTCCAATAAATACAAATCGCGTTGTAGCATCAATTCCTCAGCAAGCGAAGGAATACCCTTCATACCAAGCGAAGTGCTGACCGCGCCTTCGTGTACATGTCCCTTATGTGCAAGATTTGGGTCAAGTGCCTGATTGATAATAATACCATCAAACGGCTTGACATAGAGCAGGCTTCGCATCATCAAGCCGCTGTCATTCAGTGATTTGTGTCCGTCAGAAAAGGCTACTGCGCCTGCCTCGCGCATATCATACATTTCGGTGATTTCTTTGCCTTCGCAAGCTGCTGATACTGCGCCTATCGGATAAAAATCAACCAAATTGTCTTGGTTTCGGATATACAAAACCTGTGATTTCGTATCAATAACCGGATGCGTATTCGGCGTACAAGCCACTGCCGTATAACCACCCGCCGCTGCTGCCCGTGCTGCTGATTGCAAGTCCTCTTTATGCTCAAATCCGGGGTCGCCCACCTGTGTGCCTATATCCATAAAACCGGGAGACACATGGGCATTATCGACTTGCCAAACCTCCGCTTTATCGTCTTTGATGCGACCGGCGATTTTAGTGATTTTACCATTATGAATAAGGATGTCTTTGACCTTGCCGTTGTGCGGTGAGTCGGGAGAGATGATGTGCGCTTGCCTAATGAGTGTTGCCATTAGGATGCAAAGTTAAAAATTCCAAATTCCAAATCCCAAAATCCAAGTACCAAATTATAAAGATTTTTGATTTTGAGTGATTTTTGATTTTTGATTGGTATTGATGTAGAGAAAATTCATGAATTTTCTCTACATCAATATACATTTTCTAAGAAGAATTTTGCGAAGCAAAATTCAATCATAAATCAAAAATTACCAAATCAAAAATCCATTCATTTACTCATTTTATCATTTATTCATGCACTTATTTTTCGTCCGAAAAGTTCGTATTTTTTAGTACTAAAATATTGGTAATTAATTTTTTATAATCATTTTTATGTAAACGAAAAATCCCTAATTTATATTTTTTTGTTTGATAAAGATGTTTGATTTTGAGCATTTTGAGAACTAATAAGAATAAAAGAATAGTACTGTAAGCAATTAAATAAGATATTTCATTTCACCATGTTGTGTTTTTGATAAATTAACAAATCAAAAATTACAACGCTAAATTCAAGAATTATGGAAGCCAACCGGAATGTTATTGCTTTTCAAATTATCGAAAATGCCCGAAGACTTTATGATTATACCAATCGTAATCCTGCGTTTTTAGACCTTGATACACATTTTCCTGAACACAAAATCCTTGAAGATAACTGGGAAATAATACGCGATGAAATCATGGAAGTCATTGAGGCATCGACCATTCCTGAATTTCACGAAATCGACAGTGGACAGGAATTTATCTCCAATAATGACAACAAAGCATGGAATGTATTTGTCGTGAAATGCTACAACATGTGGCTGCACCACAATGCCGAAAAATGCCCCAAAACGACTGCCATTTTCAAAAAAATGAAGCGTGTAACGACCATCAATTTTTCCATCCTTGCGCCGGGTAAGTACATTCCGCCACATCGAGGTCCGTATAAAGGCATTATGCGTTATCAGTTGCCGCTTGAAGTGCCGAAAAATGGGGAGTGCTACATCATCGTAGATGGCAGACGCCACTACTGGCGGGAAGGCGAAAGTGTCCTGTTTGACGATACTTTCACTCATGAAGTGCATAACAAAACCGAAGAAAGACGCATCGCCCTTCTGCTGGATGTAAAACGCGATGATTTCGGACCGCTTATGCGAATTTTTGACTGGTTATTTTTCAAACTTTTTCAAGCTGTCATCATCGTATGTGGTGGATTGAAGAAGGGAAAAACTTACTAAAAATTCCAAATTCCAAAAAACAAATTTTCAATGTTTATTGATGATGGCGGATAATATTCTCCGGAGTGCTTCACTTTCAGCGATTAAATTTTCTACATCTTCTCTGAAAGTATCCTTATTGGTTGCTTTGATAATTTTTAGCCAATACGAAGTTTCTTTGGCTTCTTTACGAGCAATTTTTAGTCTCATTTTAAAGTCTTTTTGACCGAGATTTTCATTTGCTTCAATATAATTTGCACCAATTGAACCTGATGAACGAATGACTTGTTTGCCATCTTCGTAATTTGTCGTATTTCTCGGTAAAGACTTGACGAACATTCTGACAGCAATGGCAAATTCAAGTGTCCGTTGTTCTAAATCGTATGCAGGCATTTGGTCATGATTTTTAGTATAAAAAATGAGATTTGTTTTTTGGGATTTGTTTTTTGGAATTTGGAATTTGGAATTTGGAATTTGGAATTTGGAATTTGTTTTTTGGAATTTGGAATTTGGAATTTGTTTTTTGGAATTTGGAATTTGAAATTTGTTTTTTGGAATTCGGAATTTTCAACCGTACTCCGTCGGGTCATTGATTCCTGCCAATTCAAAGGCTTCTTTGCGTTCATAGCATGTGCCGCACACGCCGCAGTGCGTATCGTTGCCTTTGTAGCAAGACCACGTTTGCGCGAAATCTACGCCAAGCGAATGACCGATTTTTGCGATTTCGGTTTTGTCAATATCTACAAATGGCGACATCAATTCTATGCCTTCGTATGTGCCTGTACGCATGGCTGCGCCCATAGCTTGCATAAAATCATTGCGACAATCAGGATAAATCGCATGGTCGCCCGAATGTGCAGCTATCACAATGCCTTGTGCGCCGATACTTTCTGCGTAACCGCAAGTAATAGACAACATAATGCCATTGCGAAATGGCACAACGGTTTTTTTCATGACCTCATCGGCATAATGTCCTTCGGGAATGTCCTCACCACCTTTGAGTAAAGATGAATTGAACAGTTCTGCCACAAAATCCATACGAATGACTTGGTGCGGAACTCCGTGTTGGTCACAATGATATTTGGCGAATGGAATTTCCTTATGATTATGCTTTGAACCATAATCAAAACTCACCGCACCGACCACTTCATGGTGCTTCATGGCGTGATAAAATGCGGTTACAGAGTCCATTCCACCGCTAAGAAGTACGATTACTTTTTTCATAAAAATCAGCCGTCATTCCGCACCCCGATGCGGAATCTGTTTGGTTTTTAGCACCAATTTAGATTGAATCTCCTGTTCGACATCGTGCCAAGATGTAGCAGATTCCGCATCGGGATGCGGAATGACGGCTGATTTTTGATGCCTTTATTTTTCTTTTGTTTGGCTTGGGATATCTATACTCGGATATTCAACAGTCGTGGTAAGCGTGATACCGCCCCGCGCCGCAAATTTCCCTTTCACTTGTACCCATCTCGGCTGACAGGCTTCGACCAAATCATCTAAAATGGTGTTGATTATTTTTTCATTAAAACCACTAAAATTGCGATAGGAGTGGAGGTAATATTTGAGTGATTTTGTTTCTACGCATTGCTTGTCGGGGATGTATTGAATACTGATGTTGGCGAAATCAGGTTGTCCTGTAATGGGACACAAAGAAGTGAAATCTTCGCTGTCAAATTGAATCAAATAATTGCGATTTTGATACTGATTCTCAAAGGTTTCGAGCGTGGCTTCTTTGGGGGTCTGAGGATGATTGACGGATTTACCGAGATGCTGAAATTCCATTGTTAATTTTGAATGAATGAATTTTGAATGAATGAATCATTCTGAATTGTTGATTTTTGATTGTGGTGGACGTATTTGGTTTTGAGGCGTTTAGTTTTTCGTAGTTCGTAGTTCGTTATTGAGATGTGTATTGCTTTTTTTGATTGCCATAAGGCAAAAAATATCACGAATCACAAACCGTAAATTAACGAGTGAACGAATCACAAATCACAAATTAACGAATCACGAATGGACGAATCACGAATTTAACCAAACTAAAACACATAAAAGTAGAACGAAGTTCGTATATTTGCACTCATTTTTACAAAAAGATAAGTTTAACGATAAAAGTATCGAGTGTAGGGTATAGAGTGTTGAGATTTTAAGCGTCTGATAACCACGTAAATACGTATAAAACTCGCAACTCGTAACTTGTAACTCGCTCACTCAAATATAATTCTCATGCAAGGCAAAGGATTAGTACAATTTTTCCTCGTATTATTGTTGGCAGTGGTTGCCTACCAATTTTTATTGATATTACCGACTCGACGTGCGGAAAGTAAGGCGCGTGCTCATGCAGCACAGGTTTCGGGTACAAATGACTCGAATAGCAGTGCTTACATTGATGCAGAAGCGGCTTATCTCGATGAGATTTCCAATGAGGAAATTCTCAATCTTGGGGTCAAAAAATATACCTATCAGGAGTTGAAGGGGCAGCAATTGGCAATGGGTTTGGATTTGCAAGGCGGCATGAGTGTCGTGATGCAGGTGGATCTCGTGGAGATGGTGAAGAAGATGGCAGCAGGTAGCCAAAATGCCAATTTCCTGGCAGCACTCGAAGGAGCAAAAGAGGAAATGCGCGGAACTTCGGGTGTGGATTATATTACGCTGTTTAGAGAGAAATTTAACGAGGTAGCACCGGGAGAAAAACTGGCAAATATTTTCGCAGTCAACCCGGCTTTGCAGGATAAGCTCAACTTTGACTCTTCGGATGATGAAGTTGTTCAACTCCTTCGTGGTGAAGCGGACGAAACGGTACAGCGTACTTTTGAATTGTTGAAAAAACGTATCGACAAAACAGGGGTAACGCAACCGAATGTTACATTAGACGAACGTGTTGACCGTATCATCGTGGAGTTGCCGGGTGTGAAAAACCCACAACGTGTACGCGATTATTTGACAGGAACGGCGAAGCTCCAATTTTGGGAAACTTACCGATTCAATGACCCTCAAATTCAAGGAGATTTGCAACGTGCCGACCAAGCACTGTCTGCCATTACACCCGTTGAAAGTACACCGACGATTGAGGATGTGGACAGTACAAAGATGGAGTTTGATGATGTAGGGAATCGTATTGACGATTTTTATAAAGAAAATAAAGAAGCATTAGAAACGCAATCAACTCCCACAGCGATACGCAATGTATTGGGTAGTTTATTGACCTATAATAATGGACAGTATGCACAATCGGTACACGCCGTAGCCAATGAGCGCAACAAGAAAAAAATTGATAGTTTGCTTTCCAGACGTGAGGTGACTTCCAATATGCCGAATGATGCGGAGTTCCGTTGGAGTGCTGATCCGTTTAAAGATTACCGAACAGGCGAAACAACAGAAGATTACGAATTATATGTCATCAAAACCAATCGCCAAGAGGCGGCTCCGGTAGAAGGTGATAATATTACAGATGCACGTTCTGACCTTGATGGTACACGTAATATATACACGGTCAGCCTCAATATGAATCAGGAAGGCGCGAGAGCATGGGGGCAAATGACCCGCAAAAATCTCAAGCGTGAAGTAGCGATTACATTGGATGATGAGGTAGTCTCTGCACCAACGGTACAATCTGAAATCAATAACGGACGTACCGAAATCACCGGAAACTTTTCGCCGGATGAAGCAACCGACCTTGCTAATATCTTGAAAATTGGTAAATTACCTGCCGAGCCACAAATCATCGAAGAGGCTATCGTAGGTCCGACTTTGGGTGAGAAAAATATCCGTTCGGGACTTACTTCGCTTGCAGTAGGTTTGGCTTTGGTCTTGATTTTTATGATTTTGTACTACGGTACAGGTGGTGTGTTTTCTATCATCGCGCTTCTGGCGAATATCCTTTTCTTGGTAGGTACGCTTTCCTCTTACGGTACAGTATTGACGATGGCAGGTATTGCGGGTATCGTATTGACTATTGGTATGGCGGTAGATGCCAACGTTATCATATACGAACGGATACGGGAGGAACTGCGAGCCGGAAAGACAATGGGTACAGCCATTGTAGATGGTTTTAATGCTTCCTACTCCGCGATTATTGATGCCAACGTAACGACGATACTCGTAGCGGGTGTCTTGGCTTATTTTGGTCAAGGTCCGATTAAGGGTTTCGCAGTGGTTTTGATTTTCGGTGTTTTATGTTCTTTATTTGCGGCGGTATTATTGACGCGTTTGATGATAGACTGGTGGATTTCTAAAGACCGTCCGATTAGCTTTGCTACGCCGATGTTCAAAAACGCTTTTTCTAATCTCAATATTGATTTTGTCGGAAAAGGAAAATATGCTTTAATGTTTTCAGGGGCGATTATCCTGTTGGGCTTAGGTTCTATCTTTACGAAAGGATTTGACTTGGGGGTTGATTTTACAGGTGGACGTTCTTATACCGTTTTGTTGGATGATGCGATTGATACAGAAAAAATGCGTAGTTCGCTGGGTGCTGCATTTGAAGGGAATACACCTGTGGTAAAAACATTCGGTAGTTCCAATCAAATCGAAATTACGACTAAATACCTAAGTGAAGATAATTCAAAAGATGCTGACGACCAAGTGATTGCAGCATTGTATAAAGGTGTAAATGAATATGCAGGCGGTACATTAGGCGCAGAACAAGCCTTCCGCGAAGGTAGAGGTGCCTTGCAACGTTCTTCTAAGAAAGGACCAACGATTGCGGATGATACGCGTCGCAGTTCATTTATTTCTACCTTCCTTGCATTACTTTTGATATTTGCTTACATCTGGATTCGTTTCCGCAAATGGCAATATAGCCTCGGTGCAGTAGCGGCATTGTTCCACGATGTATTGATAGTCTTGTCTGTCTTCTCGCTGTTGCATGGTATTTTGCCGTTCTCTCTGGAGATTGACCAAGCGTTCATCGCTGCACTTTTGACGGTTGTAGGTTATTCGATTAACGATACGGTGGTTGTATTTGACCGTATTCGTGAGTTTTTCGATTCTTATACCGGCAAATCAAAAGAAGAAGTTATCAATCTCGGTGTGAATAATACGATTAGCCGTACAATCATCACATCATTGACGACCTTGTTTGTGATTCTGATGTTGTTCTTATTTGGTGGCGCAGTCATTCGTGGTTTCGCATTTGCTTTGTTAATTGGTGTATTGGTGGGTACATATTCATCAGTATTTGTAGCAACTCCTGTGGTCAACTACCTTACAAGCGAAGCTGAATTCAGACGCACAAAAAGCGGTAGAGCCAATACCGATGCTAAGAAAAAAGGCTACCAACGAAGAGTTACGGCTGATGCCGACAATGCTTAAATGATGAAATGCTTAAATGCTATAATGAAATGAGTGAATGAGTGAATGAGTGAATTTTGAATGAGTGAATGAATTTACTCGTTTTGAAAATAAGAAAGGTGATGAAATTGATATTCAATTTCATCACCTTTTTATTTTTTATAAATGCTAAATTAACGTAAAAAATCATTCACTCATTCACTCATTCACTCATTCACTCATTCACTCATTCAAAATTCACTCATTTCATTATAGCATTTAAGCATTTCATCATTTAAGCATTGCCAGTTCATACTGTTCAATAATTCTAATTAATTTTTCTGCATACAAATCATCAGTAGAATAATCGGCTAATTCCAGTCCTTTTGCCCAACGTTGATAATCCGTTTTGTCGAGGTGTGTCAGGTGTTGGAGACTCCCTTGCGTGAGGTGTTCGCTGTGATTGCGAAACGAAAACCACGCTGTATCATACTTGCGGATGCACGTCCCGTCGAATGTCGTATTGGCATCGCTCCATGTGCTGCCACATTCAAGATTGAAGTAGTTGTTCGTTTGTGTAGCAATGACGCTTGTGCCTGCCTGACTCGCCAATAAGGACTGTGCTATCGTAATGGACGCCGGAATATTGAATTTATCCATTTCTGTAATAGCGACTTTTTTGAACCGCTCAATGAATGTGGTCACTTGTGCGTCAGTTGCATAGATGAGTTGGACATCATCCGCGAGTTTGTCGCTGCTATTCCTGCGAAATACAGAGAGTAAGCCCGTTTTGGAAATGCTATTTTCTTTCGCTATGTAATGGTCGGCTTCTGTTGTACGTTGTATTTTCTTGGGCGTTTCTTCGATGGGGGTATGCAAGAGTGGTTTGACTTCCGGTTTTTCATTGAGCATGGGTTTATTGGATTTGGCAGGTGCATTGAGGCGGAAATCTACATTGAGATTTTTTCCAACAAATGCAGTTGCAACTATCAATAAAATGGATAGTTTGAACCAGTGATTTTTAAGGAAAGTAACCACTGCGACTTGGTATTCTTTACTTTTCATGACATTGTGAGATGATGACGGGTTGCGAGTTACGGGTTGCGGGTTGTGAGTTCCACAAAATATGACCCGAAACTTGTAACCTTGAAATTAGATAATAGATTGATGATAACTTTAATGTGTTTGCCAAATGAAAAATTGATAATTGAGAGTTGATAATTAATTTAATTTTAATTTTGTGGCACTACGGTGAAAACTGTGGGTAGCAATAAAAATCCAGATGTAATGCTCAAACTTGCCTTGCATTTTCAAAATGCAAGGCAAGTCTCCCGATTTTCAGCTTTAGCTCAAAATTTTTGACCCACAGTTTTCACCGTAGTGCCAATTTTGTAAACATTTGAATTTAATATCATACAAATTATAATTATAGTTAATTATCAATTATACATTCTCAATTCTCAATTTGGCGAAGACATTGTAACTTCAGCATAATTAAAACACAAATTCGTGTATTTTTGCTCGTTGTTATACAAATATAAAACAAATTGTTTTTAAAATCAATAAAATGTTCATTTAAAGTCAATTTTTCTATCATTTTTATGAGAAAAGATATATTATTATGAATTGTGCCAATTACTGATGTTACGCAAAACGCTTGTTTTGTGAATTCAACTGTATTTTTCGGTTATCCGTCTAAGTTTGCCAGTGGGGGTTTACTCGGCAGACGAAGGTTGTTATAAAATATAGTGATTTGTAGCATAAAATATTCGCTCCGAACAAAGGGATTCGGCTGACGAGTATTCGCTTTAGGCAAAGTTATATGGGTAGCCTATTTTTCACTAAAATAGTCCACAGCTTGTCAGTCCGCAGACAGACGTGAAACACGCTCGCGTTCAATTGCGGACTGCAGACTGATAAGCTGCGGACGGGTTACTGCGTAACATCAGTTAATTATTTCATTCTTTTACGGCATATATAAAATATGCAAAAAAAAATACACTATGATTGATTTGCTAAGTGCGAAAAAAAATGAAGTCATGCTCTATTTGGAACAGTTTGTAGAGGGTATCAGTGAAAAATACTTGAAATCTATTGAAACCAATTGGCAACCTGCTGATTTGTTGCCAGATACTGCTTGTATGGATACATTTGTCCGGCAATTAAAAGAGCTGCAACAGAGTGCCAAAGAGCTGAGTTATGATTTTTGGGTAGTACTCATTGGAGATACAGTGACAGAGGAAGCACTACCCACCTACGAGTCGTGGTTGGCAGGATTAGATGGTGTGAATATCAATCAACCGGGAGGTTGGGGCGAGTGGATCCGTAAATGGACGGCGGAAGAAAACCGTCATGGCGATGTGCTGAATCGTTATCTTTATTTGTCGGGTAGGGTAGATATGCGGGCTGTAGAGACTTCGGTGCAGTATCTACTTGGTGATGGTTTTGATATTCAGACCGATAATGACCCGTATCGCACCTTCGTTTATACGAGTTTTCAGGAATTGGCAACGAATGTCTCACATCGGCGGGTAGCAACTTTGGCGAAACAAAATGATAATCACACCTTAGCAAAAATATGTGGAATGATAGCCTCCGACGAAGCACGACATGCGAAAGCCTACAAGAGTTTTGTGGAGAAAATATTTGAAATTGACCCTAATGAAATGATGGTGGCTTTTGCTGATATGATGAGAAAGAAAATCGTGATGCCCGCACACAATCTACGCGAAGTAGGCAGCAAAACAGGTGAAGCATTTGAGGCTTTTTCTGATGCTGCCCAACGCCTTGATGTCTATACCTCAACGGATTATATCGCTATTCTTGAATCCTTGATTGAAGATTGGAATATTGCCAATATCACCGGTCTCAATGATGCAGGTGAGCAAGCCAGAGATTATATCACTAGTCTGCCGAGTAGATTTAGAAGGGTGTTGAGTCGCTTCAAACAACCTGAATTGGATTATGAATTTAACTGGGTATTGCCCCGCGTATAAATTGATTAAAGTGTACAATATTGCCCACGATAGCACGTAGAGACGCGATTAATCGCGTCTCTACGTGCTTTTTTTACAGCTTATTCGGTGTAACGAGCCAATGAAAGGTAACAATGCGACGGTTGGGGTCATTGGCTTTGTCGCAAGGCTTATTGATATAAGGACATTCCTCTCCTTTTCCTTGTGATACAATATCGATGCTGATATTGCCTATATTGGAGAAAAGTTCGGCATCGCGGCGGAGAAGCAGGTCGCGCATGTGTCTGCTCATTTCGTCAGAACGCAAGCGTGAAAGCGCACGATTGAGTTCCCCACGGCTTGGGTTGGCAACACCTGTTTGTGGTTGCAAAGCGGTATATAAAGGACTACTCTTAGAAATTGCCGTAGCATCGGCATATCCTTTTGCCACGATAGTCAGCGTCATATCGCGGTCGCGATATTGATTGACAAAACTAATAATAGAGTTGATCAGCGGTTCAAATGCTGCTTCGACTTTCGGAATATCGCCATCCTTGATGACATAAGCACCGGGACCAAAGAAAGCCGCTGCTTCAAATTGTGTAAATTTTTCGGTCTCAATAACATCTACCACCAAATCAAGTCGCTCAAGATTGCGTTGTTGTGCACCATTACCTTGTTGGCGGATGCGCGTAACGGTTTGATAGGCACTTTCAATGATTTGAGTTTGTATAGGGTCGGGAACGGGAGAGGGGGCAGCATATACAGTTTTCAGTCCTGTGATAGCTGTTTCTTTGGCTTCGAGTTCTTTCTCAGCCTCTTCGCGTATTACAGTGGTCACATCAATGATTTTTTCGCGCGATACACTGTCTATTTTACCTGCCGCGACTTCTTCTTCTACCTTTTCTTCTATTTCTTCACTTTTTACGATGAGTTGTTCGTCCAATTGCTTACTCTCTTCGAGTTCTTCGAGTAGTTTGGGGATAGATTCGTCGGGCTTCTCTGTGATGATTTTAATAGCAGAGACGAGGGAAGGTTCGTAATCACGGTATCTTTTGCGCTTGTCGTGCTGGACATAAATTTCGAGGCTGTCAATGGTACGTTCTACACGCTCTATCCGACCTTCGATTTTGGCGGCAAGGGTATCGTTGTCGGCATATACGCTTTTGATGCGCCGGTCGTTTTCCATCAGATTTTTGAGTGCCGTGAGGTAGCGTTGTGCATAAGGGTCTTTTTGCTTCAAACCGGCACAGGCAGAGACCGTCAACAAGATAAGAACAACCCACAGAGAAAGGGTGCTGAAGTTTTTTATCATAAATTTTAGTTTGAGTGGCGAGTAGTGAGTGACGAGTAACGAGTGGTAAGATGTCTAAAAATCTCGTTACTCGTTACTCGCTACTCGTTACTCGTCAACTATTGATTATCCTTGAATAAATCTGTTCCTTCGATGGGTTTGAATGGCGAGTCAACTTTTTCATTTTCTCTCTGAATCGGTACAAGTTTGCTGGCAGAATGAATGACTTCATCATCTTTAAATGCACGCAGACGTACCTGCATAATATTCTGCCCCACGGTGCTGAATGTAACGACCCGCCCGGTTTTCTTTTCGCCCGAAACTTCCCATTCGTACTTGAGGCGTCTATCATAAGACGCAGAACTGAGACGAAAGCCAATAGTTTTTCCTTTATAATTTTGAGCCATAACTCGTATGGTAGGTTCTTTGTATTTCTTTTTAGTTGAGGGTGAGGTAGTTTTGGGCTTTGTTGTAGGGGGGATTTCTTTTACAGGTTTTTTGGGCGGAGTGAGTGTAAATGTTTTGGTGCGAAGGTCTGCCTGACCATTGGCGTAAGCGGCAAATTGTATATCAATGTCTCTTGCTTCGGTAATATCTGTGTATTCGTATTCGATATTTTGGGTAGTCATACGTTTCAAACCATCGCCCATATCATAAAACACGCTATCTGCAAAAGGTGATTTATTGGTTACGCGGAATTTGTTGTTGCTTAATTTTTCAATATCAAACTGCGCCTTGCCGCCGGGCCACAATACTTCGATGGTATCTTTAAAAATGCCTTCGGGCGTTAGTACATTTTCAAGTGTTACAAAATATTTTCCCGGTTTTTCAGGAATAAAATCAAATGTGGCTTTATTGGCTTCATGCATAATTTTTCTGCCACTGTAATCATATACTTTCCAAAGCAGGTTTTTTCCTCTTTTCGCATTGCTGACGAAATTATACAACCTACCAATTTCCTGTTTTCCTTCTCCCTGCAAATCAAAACGCACGTCAGGGAGAGGCTCAACTGTGCTTCCACCGCCGCCATTACTCCGCCACATAAATAAACCGATGATAAACAATACCGGCAAAAGCAGCCACACCCATCCCGGCGCACCCTTTTTTATAGGTGTCACTTTATCCGAATTGCGACGAATGACCCTATTGACCAATTCGTCATCAATGACCATACGGTATGCGCGGTCTTTGATACTATCGCGTGTGGCACGCGAGGGTGGGAAGCCACCCTTATTCAATTCTTCAAGTACATAGCGGTCAAATGATTCGGGGACGGCTTCGATACGTTTAACGCGATTTTTGAAACGGTATAATACATCACTTATCGTACGGAAATAATCGCCACCGCCCGCACACTTTTCCAGTACATCTTTATAAAAAGGATGAATTTCTTTTTGCCCTTTCAGCATTTCACCAAGCACATTGCCGAAGGCTTCAATATCTTGTTGGGGCGTATTATGCAGTTTTTCATCGCCACTAATCAAATAAATCTGATTGTCGTGCAATAGGATATGTTCGGAAGTAAGTTTGTTGTGATATTGTTTTTCAATATGGAGAAAATTCAGGAAAGCAAGGAGTTTATTGGAGAGAGACATGATGGTATCGTCATCCGGGTGGGTATGCGAAAGGTACTCTTTGAGGGTTTCGCCTTGAATAAAATTTCGATAATAGACCACCTTATTCCCTACGTCGGCAGCTTTATATTTCATCGAAAATAAGGTCTCGAAGGCATCCTCTTCCGCCTCATTTTTTCCATCGCGCAATGTCTTGACAATCACATCCACAGGTGTCTTATTCGGACGTTCCAACACGCCGTTGTACGTCTGATATAATGGATTCGAATCACCAATAGGATGTTTGTCTAAACGTAACATGATTTTAAGTTTAAGTCTAAGTTTAAGTCTAAGTCTAAGTTTAAAAATTTAATTTATATTAAAATTATATTAAAATTATTAATTAATTGTTTTTTTAAAAAAAATAATTTTTAAACTTAAACTTAGACTTAAACTTAAACTTCCTTACGCCATCATTCCTGCGATAGCAGCAGTCAAAAAACAGGCAACTGTACCCCCGATAAGTGCCTGAATACCAAATCGGGAGAGGGTACTTCGTTGTCCGGGGGCAATGGCTCCGATACCACCAATCTGGATGCCGATAGAAGCAAAATTGGCAAAGCCGCACAAGGCATAAGTGGCTATTAGAACAGATTTGTCGCTCAATGCATTTGCAGTTTGCATCTCGCCAAGTGTGACGTATGCAAAGAATTCATTGAGTATCGTCTTTTCACCCAATAGCTGTCCGACTGCGACCATATCTTCAGTCGAAACGCCTATCAGCCACGCAACAGGTGAAAAAAGTAAGCCAAAAATGTATTGAAGGGTCAGACCTTTGTAAACACCGCCACTTTTTTGGGCGATCAGGTCATTGAGGTTGGTGAAATCACCAATATACATGAATATTTTATTGAATAAAAATATAAATGCGGTAAATGCCAAAAGCATCGCCCCTACATTGACGGCGAGTTTCAAGCCGTCTGTTGTACCGCGAACAATGGCATCCAATATATTATCTCCCGCTTCTTCACGTGGGATATTGATGTTTTTATCAATTTTCTCGCGCTCTGTTTCGGGGAATAAAATCTTTGCCGCTACTATCGCCGCAGGAGCAGAGATAATCGAAGCCGTCAACAGGTGCATCCCGAAATAGCGCAGACTTTCAGGGTCACTACCGCCCAAAATACCCATGTACGCACCAAATACACCACCGGCAATCGTAGCCATACCGCCCGTCATCAGGCAGAGGATTTCGGAGCGAGTCATACGCTCCAGATAAGGCTTTACGACGAGGGGAGCTTCCGTCTGACCAATAAAAACATTGGCTGCTGCTGCAAGACTTTCTGCACCGGAGAGTTTCATGGTCTTGCTCATAAGCCATGCGAAGCCGTAAACGACTTTCTGCAAAATGCCTAAGTAATACAAGACGGACGACAATGCCGAGAAAAATAAAATTGTTGGTAATACGAAGAAGGCAAAACCATAAGGTCCGCCCGGTACTGCCAAGTCACCAAACATGAATTTTGCCGACTCTTCCATCGCACCGATCATCAAAACAAAGAAATCTACAATGCCGCGAAATATCATTCGTATCCAATCAAACACCACAAAATCAATGGGATTAATCAAAATAACCGCCAATATCAATTGCAAAGCCAAACCTTTGACCACCAAGCCCCAATCAATTGCTTTTCTATTGGTGCTGAATAGATACGTAATACCTATTAATGCCACAATTCCTAAAACCCCTCGTAATATACTGATAACGTCCATTTGTTTTAAGTTCAAATTCAAGTGTCGATAGTCCAACTTAATAATTCACTTGAATGTTTTTTTATCGACTTTGCATCGGCATTATTTTATTTTAATTTAAAAGAAAGTGAATTTTTAAACCACCTATAAATTAATTATTTTGTCATTAAGAATTAATTTAATTTTACAAAATATTAATTATTAATAATTTATAATCACGGCAAAAAAACAATACAAAAGTCAATATTTAGACTAAGAAATACAAGATACGTCATATTTTTGGATGATTACAGTCGTAAATTTAATGAAAAATCTTACTTTAAGAGACTTATTGAAAAAAAATGTGATTTGTGACGTGGAATTCGTTTATTCGGGATTCGTTGCTCGTAAATTCGTAAATTTGCTGTTTATTAAGAAATGCAGGAATGAAAAATCCTTATATTATTGGTATCACAGGAGGTAGTGGTTCGGGTAAAACTACACTAATTCATCATTTGGCGGACTTGTATCCGGGAAATGAAGTATGTATTATTTCACAAGATGATTATTATCGTCCGCGAGATGAACAACGTGTGGACGGGCAAGGCGTGAAAAATTTTGATTTGCCGTATTCGATTGATGATAAGGCATTTGAAAGGGATATAAAGCGACTGCTAAATGGCGAAACCCTTACGCGCCAAGAGTATGTTTTTAATAATGAACAGGCAACTGCAAACGTGAAAACTTTCCATCCTGCGCCTATTATTATCGTAGAAGGTTTATTTATCTTTCATTTTGAAAATATTAAAAAACTTATCGACCTTAAGATATTCGTACACGCCCCCGACCACATCAAAATCATCCGCCGCATCAAACGCGACCGTATAGAACGCAATTATCCTTTGGATGATGTCCTGTATCGCTACGAATATCATGTTCAACCCGCTTATAAAAAATACATTGAACCTTACCTGGAAATTGCGGATTTGGTCATTAATAATATTGACAAAAACAGCATCGAAAAAGGAGTCAAGGTACTAAAAGGCATCTTAAACGAGTTGTCGAATTGACGAGTTGAAGAGTTGACGTGTCGTGAGAAAATCCGCCAACTCCACAACTCAACAATTCGTCAACTCATCAACCCATCAACTCGTCACACAATGAAAGCAATTATATTTGATATGGATGGTCTGCTGATAGATTCGGAACCGCATTGGCATGAGGCGCAGATGCGGGTATTTCCGACAGTAGGCATACACTTGACCGTAAAAGACTGCCAAGATACCACCGGAGTCCGCATAGATGACGTGGTGCGTTTGCGCTACGAGCAAAAGCCGTGGACAGGCAAATCATTGGAAACAGTAGAACGCGAAATCGTGGATGAGTTAATTGTGCTGATGCGCGAAAAACTCGTTGAGAAACCGGGCGTACGAGAGATTTTAGCGTTTTTTGAGATAAAAAAATTGCCTTTGGCAGTGGCTTCTTCATCGTCGTATCGAATTATAGATGCTGCATTGGAGAAGATGAATTTGCGGGATACTTTTCCAATCATTCACTCTGCTGAGGTGGAAAAATATGCCAAGCCGCATCCTGCTGTTTACATTCATACGGCGGAAAAGATGGGTGTTGAACCCATTGATTGTCTGGCATTTGAAGATTCATTGCCGGGTGTGATTGCTGCTAAAGCAGCGCGGATGAAAGTGGTCGCTATACCGGAAGTGGCACGTCCGCAATTTGCTGTGGCAGATGTGCAGCTGGGGTCGCTTTTGGAATTTACGGAGGAAATATGGCTGAAATTTAGTGGTCAGTCAAAGGTTTAAACTATCTTTAACTAAAGATTTAGTTGAAAAACCAAAAATTTATGTATCTTTGTATCAACATTTGTTTGACAACGTTGTAAGACATTAATTTTCACTTATTTTTAAACTAAGTAACGATAAAACAATAACTTCCTGATTTGGACGGCTTCTTTTGCGCTTATTTTCTCCCTTGAAAACAGTTATTTATCCAGATAAACGCCTGTATTCAAGAGAAAAACTAAGCACAAAATAACCTCGTCGAAATCGTGAATTTATTATTTTATCGTTACTAAAAAAAGATTAACTTATGAAAAAAGTATTGCTTTGTTCATTCATGTTTTGTCTGGCTTTCACGGCTTTTGGTCAGCAAAAACAGGTAGGAGAGAAACTCAAAACAACTCCCGTCCCGACCATCGAAGAAACAACCTTGATTGACGATACAGCAGCTACACCAACGGATGTTCCTGTGATGACCTTTACCGAAGAAGTCCATGAATTTGGTACCATTCAATCGGGCGACAAGGTGGAGCATGTCTTCAAATTCACCAACACAGGCACTGCGCCTTTGGTCATCGAGGGAGCAAAATCTACCTGCGGCTGTACGGTGCCGAAATTTCCGAGAGAGGCAATATTGCCCGGTGAAAGCGGAGAAATATCCGTCGTTTTTAACTCAAAAAACAAATCGGGCAGACAACGGAAGCCTATTAACGTAACAGCGAACACTGTTCCTAAACTCACTACGGTGTATATCGATGGTACGGTAGAACGTGCAAAATAAATTTTTCGACGACCTAATTTTTGCAAGAGGCTGTATGGATTCATGCAGCCTCTTTTTTTGTAGTAAAAAATAACCCGCCTAACATCAGTGTGTTAGGCGGGTTGGTTGTCACATGCTTTGCTTTGAAATTATTCCTACGGCGCAATTTTCACAAAAGACTGCATCTGCATATCATCCGTATTGTACATCCGAATATGATAATGTCCTGCGGGAAGGGCTGCTATATCCAGTTGAATGGTATTGAGACCTTCTTGCAAAAATTCCTGTGTGGATAGTAGGGTTTTACCTTCATTTGAAATGACTTCAATATTGGTCGGATTATTCATTGCCGAGAAATATTCTACATTCAAATGCTGGCTTGCGGGTACAGGGTAGAGTTTTAGTGACGAGTTGTTGAGTTGACGGGTTGACGAATTGACGAGTTGTTGGGTTGACGGGGTGTTGAGTTGTTGTGGTGCTTCGTTTTCATTGACGAGCATGGGGACACATTCGGTGTATTCCACATCATAGGTCAATCTGCCGAAGCGGACGGAGTATTCGTAGTCACTATTTTGGTCGTTGGTATCGTCAAATTCCAATATCCAATCGGCTACGCTGCCTGTGGTGTTTCCACTTGGTACGTCCAAATTCACATAATACAAACCTGTGCCGCCATCGCAAGTCGTGTAAGCTGTCAAAGGCTGTGTATTTCCTGCGGGGTCGGTGAGTTGCATAGCGATTTCGTTTTCGCATGAACTGCCGTTTAATCTAAAATATAATTCAAGAGAAATATTGGAAAGCACTCCATCCGCAGGTATGCCGGGGTCGGTGAAGGTGTAGGTATCGTTATTGGCAAAGCCAACTCCATCAATGAATAAATCCATATCAGCATCTTCTGAAATTTGGTCGTTGACAGTGACCGGAATCCCGCCTACGCCATCTATCGTTTGCGTAGTGGTGTAAGTCAATCTACCGAAGCGGACGGAGTATTCGTAGCCGGTATTTTGGTCGTTGGTATCGTCAAATTCGACCAACCAATCGGCTACACTGCCTGTGGTGCTTCCGCTTGGCACATCCAAATTTACATAGAATAAACCCGTGCCACCATCGCAAGTTGTGTAAGCTGTAAGTGGCTGAGTGTTGCCTACGGGGTCGGTGATTTGGAGAGCGATTTCGTTTTCACATGAACTGCCGTTTAATCTAAAATATAATTCGAGTGAAATGTCTGATAAAACCGCATTGGCGGGTGTAGCAGGGTCGGTGAAGGTGTACGTACCGTTGTTTTCAAAACCTACACCGTCAATGAATAAATCCATATCCGCATCTTCAGAGACTTCATTTATAACGGTTGTTGGTGTTCCACCGCCTCCGGTAGTTGCCACATAATTCAGACGGGCAAAACGGACGGAGTATTCGTAGTCTGAATTTTGGTCATTGGTATCGTCGAATTCGATGAACCAGTTTGTGTAAAAATCTGTAATAGTAACATTGGGTATATTCAAATTGATATAATATAACCCTGTACCACCGTTGCATGTCGTATAAGCTGTGAGTGGATGAGTATTTCCTGCTGGGTCGGTGAGTTGAATGGCGATTTCGTTTTCGCAAGATGCACCGTTTAATCTAAAGTAAAGTTCTAACGAGATGTCAGACAAGACTTCATCAGAAGATGAAAACGGATGAAAAAATACGATATTCGGGTTATTGTTAAAACCTCCACCATCTACTAAGAAATCTTCGTCGAAGATGTGGGCTAGGGAGTCGCTTGTTGTGCCACCACCACCGCAGGGGATAGCATTGCAGGTGCTTTCTACTTCAGCTTGGGTGTTGCAGCCAGTGGCATTATCGCTAATATTAGCGATTCCTCCGGCTGCGAGGAAGCTGCATACGCTGCTTACATTGCAAAGTTGTAGTTCATAATTTCCAAATATTGCCAACTCGCCTTCTATTGAAGTAAGGTTTTCTAATCCCGATAAGCTGTTCAAGCTAAAATTAAAAACAATATCAAAATCTCCACCTATGTTAGTCAAACTTTCCAACCCTTGAAAGTTACTCAAATCCACATTTTGCTCAACTATAAAATCCCCTCCAATGGTCTCCAGATTTTCCAATCCTGAGAAGTCTGTGAGGTTTGTCAGTAGTATATCCAGTTTTCCGGTGATAGCTGTAATTTGGTTGAGTCCTGATAGGTCTATTGCAACGGGACCGGTAAGCCACAAATCTCCCTCAATCACGGTACATCCGGGATAGTTGGTGGCAAAATCGTCAATATCTTGCTGGCTGAAAATGAATACATCGCCCGGAGGGCATACGACTGTGGGGGTGCAGGTGGCTTCGACTTCGGCTTGGGAGTTGCAGCCGAGGGCATTGGAGTTGAAATCAACAATCCCTCCATCAGCTAAATGTGTGCAAATGTTAGTTAGGTTGCAGATAGAAAGATTGTTATTATGTAATATACTCATGTTTTCTAGAGTGGCAGCATCCAAATTTTCCAATGCTGAAAGCGTAGTTAGGTTTGGGTTATTGCTTATTTGTATTCCACCAGCTACCGAAGTAAGGCTTTCCAATCCTGATAGGTCAGTGAGCTGAGTGTCATCTATCACAAGAACATCTCCAATCGAAGTTACGTTCTGCAAACCGGATATATCATTGATATTGTGGGGTGCTAATACGCCAATAAATACATGTCCGGTTATTGTAGTTAATTGTATCAGGCTGTCTAAGTTGGTAGTATTAGGGGCAAAATTGAGGTCCAAATCTCTTATTGTAGTACAATTAGGATAATTGGCTGGGAAGTCATCTATTTCCTGTTGTGAAAAAGGTTTAAAATCGGTGGGACATTCGACTACGGGCGTACAGGCGGCTTCTACTTCGGCTTGGGAGTTGCAGCCGGAGGCGTTGTTGTAAATATTTGCTACACCACCCGACGAAAAATGACTACAGAGGCTTGTTGTATTACATATGGAAAGGTTATCATTTTCTCTAATTGATATGTAGCCTCCGAAAGAGATTGGAGTATTAGAGTCCATTAAGCTCGTCAAATTAGGGTTTTCTCTAATTTGTGTACTTCCTCCAATGGTGACTAAGTTGTTTAATCCGGTCAAATCGGTCAAAGAATAATTGTTCCAAATGTCTAAATCTCCTCCAATAGCGGTTAGGTTGTTTAAGGCTATTAAACTGGTCAAATTATAGTTACCACTAATTCTTAAGTATTCTCCAATAGATGTTATATTTTCTAAGCCCGTTAAGCTATTCAAGTAGTTATTAGCTGCAATATATATATGTCCTCCAATGTTGGTCACATTATCTAGCCCCGTTAATTTGGTCAAAGCATGATTAGTAATAATACGTAAACTTCCATGAATGGCAGTGAGTTGACTCAAACTGTTGAGATTAGTGATTGAGTCGGTCGTGTATTCATTCATGACATCATGAATGAATACATCTCCGGCTATTTCGGTACAGTTGGGGTAGTTCATAGCAAAATCGTCTATTTCTTGTTGATTGCTGAAAGTGATGTCCCATGTAGGACACTGCGCCCAAGCACTAATGCAAAGGCAAATTAAAATCAAAATTAAAATAGTACGTTTCATCGTTATTTATTTTTTATTGTACTAAAATGAATTACAAGCGCAAGATGCAGCCATTCCTCAAATAATCATAGGAACGGTTTGCCCCATTTTTACAAATTAAAAATAAAATATGTGTTAGTAAATTGATTATGAATGAGTTAATAAAAATTTTTTGAAATAAAAAAAGAAATTCAACAGCAAAAACATACCATTCAACCCAAAATCAAAACCGATTCCAAGCCTAAACCCTTGTAAACTCCCTTGCTTCTTCGTTTCTTTGCAAACTCAAAATTCAAATCCCAAATAACAAAATCCAAATCCCAACAAAAATATAGCGCAAGTCTGCGTTTAAATTGGAATTTGGAATTTGGTGCTTGGAATTTGACACATTGTAGCATTGTATCATTAACGCATTACAGCATTAATTATGAAAATAACGCTTCCGGACGGCAGTGTACGCGAGTACGAATCAGGCGCATCCGCGATGGATGTCGCGATGTCTATCAGTGAAGGATTGGCGCG
>ENA-ORXR01000891-ORXR01000891.1-marine-metagenome-genome-assembly--contig:-NODE-891-length-35758-cov-4.390964_pt1 | contig 35758 bp, 35 predicted proteins | sample MGYA00237866_ERZ511479 | MGnify/ENA metagenome assembly ERZ511479
GCATGCCCAGCACGGAAATCTCACCTTTGGCGGCGGGAACAAAACCCATGATCGCCTTGAAGAGGGTCGACTTGCCTGCACCATTCACGCCCACCAGTGCAGTGATCGTGCCGGCAGGTATTTCGAAAGATGCATCGCGCAAGGCGGTATGCCCGTTGCGGTAAGTGACCGTTACATCGCGTGCGGATATGCCTTCGCTCATTCAGTCAGGCCTTTCACTATTGTCTCGGACGTCACGCGCAGCAGATCAAGATATGTGGGCACTGGCCCGTCTGCCTCTGTGAGGCTATCGACGTACAGGATCCCGCCATATTCAGCACCGGTTTCCAGTGCGACCTGCTTTGCCGGGGCTTGGGACACGGTGGATTCGCAGAACACGGCGGGGATGTTGTTTGCCCGCACGGTGTCGATGACTTTGCGCACTTGCTGCGGCGTGCCTTGCTGGTCGGCATTCATCGGCCAGAGATACAATTCCTTCATCTCGAAATCACGGATCAGATAGCTGAACGCCCCCTCGCACGTCGTGAGCCAGCGCTGATCCTCCGGCAGGTCCAGAATGGCGGCGCGCAGGGGGGCAATCGCCTCTGTGATCTGCTGCTTGTAGGCCTGCGCATTCGCAGTGTAGGTCGCGGCATTGTCGGGGTCGTGCTGCACGAATGCGTCGCGGATGTTGTCGACATAGACCAGCGCATTATCCAGACCCATCCAGGCATGCGGGTTCGGCTTGCCGTTGTATTCGCCCTCCGAGATGCTCATCGGGGCGATCCCGTCGGTCAGCGTGACCGAGGGCACATCGCGCAGGTTGGACAGGAATTGCTCGAACCACAGCTCGAGGTTCAGACCGTTCCACAGGATCAGGTCGGCGTCCTGCGCACGGATAATATCGCGCGGCGTGGGGGAGTAGCCGTGGATTTCTGCACCCGGTTTCGTGATGCTTTCCACAATCGCCGCATCCCCCGCAACATTCCGCGCCATATCGGCAATCACGGTAAAGGTCGTGACGGCCTTGAATTTTTCCTGCGCAGCGGCGGCAGAGGTTATCAGGGCCAGCACGCCGGCGGTCAGAACGGTTTTCAGAGTGGTGTTGAACATCGACAAAGCTCCGGTTCGAGGGGTGATTGCCCGATGCTTATGAGAACCATTCACATCTGTAAATAAGAATGATAACGATTCTCAAAGATAGGCGGTTAATGCGAATGTAGGGCGGAATTCATGGGCAGCGAGAGCGACAAGACAGAAATGATGGCCACCGCCCTGCGCAAGGCGGGGATCAGGGTCACACGCCAGCGCATCGCGCTGTTGGCCGTGCTGGCCGACGCCGATGACCACCCCGACGCGGTCGAGCTTCATAACCGCGCCCGCGCGCTTGAGCCGTCGGTGTCGCTGGCCACGGTGTACCGGACACTGTCGGTTCTGGAGGAGGGCGGCGTCGTGCACCGTCACGCGTTCGAGGGCGGCGGTGCACGGTTCGAGACAACGCATGAGGCGCACCACGACCACATCCTTGACGTGGATACCGGCGAGGTGATCGAATTCCAGTCCGACAAGATCGAGCAGCTTCAGGACGAGATCGCGCGCGAGTTGGGGTATGAGGTCGTGCATCACCGGCTGGAGTTATACTGCCGCAAAAAGCCCTAGCGCCGCTTGAGCATACGTTCGCGCCAGACGATCAGCAGGCCGGAGGCGAGGATCAGCAGTGCGCCGGGAAACAACTCGTGCCACGGCGCTTCGTCGAAAAAGACCCAGCCCAGTACAAAGGCCAGCGGAATCCCGAAATAGTTGAACGGCGCCAGATCGCTTTGTTCGGCCATACGGTAAGCCATGATCAGCAGCAAAACCGCCGATCCGCCAAACCCGCCCATCGCCACCAGCCACCCCAGATCCGAAGCCTGCTGGATCGGCGTAAAGCCCCCCGTCACCAGCGCCAGTATCACAGCGCCGAACAGCGCGACGATGCTGGAGTAAAGGTTGATCAGCGGTGTCGGCACGTCACTGTCCATCATCCGTGCGGTAACCCCCACCAGCGCATAGCACATGGCGGCCCCCAGTGGCAGAAGGGCCGCGGGTGAAAACGTGTCTGATCCGGGCCGCACGATCCAGATCACCCCGACAAAGCCGATCAAAACCGCGCTCCACCTGATCCAGCCGACTTTTTCACCCAGCAACGGCACCGCCAGCGCCACGGCAAACAGCGAGTTGGCATAGGTGATGGTCGAGGCGGTCGCAAAGGTCAGCAGCCCCAGCGACAGGTAGAACGAGAATTGCGCAACTGTCAGGATCGCGCCGCGCGCCAGCGCCAGCCGCCATTGCCGCAGCCGCCAGATGCGCCCCCGCGCATGCCAGTCCCGCGACATCCACAGCACGACCAGCGAGGGAATCAGACCGAAAGTGTTGCGCCACGCGGCCAGCTCTCCCGCGCCATAGCGCGGCGACAGATGCTTGATAATCAGGCCCATTCCATCGAACAGGGTCAGCGCGCCCAGCAGCAAGGCAACGGCAGTCAGGGTGCGGTCGGTCTTCATCGTGCCATGATGTGTCGGGAACGGGCCAATGACCAGAAAGGAAAGCCCGCGCGCGGCGTTTCCCCCCTGAATTGTCTTGCACAGGATTGCAGAATCCGCGTAACTGATCGTGCTTGGTGTCCTTTTGGGGACCGAAAATGGGAATTCAGTAGGGGACACATCCCGATCTGAAGCCGCCCCCGCGACTGTAAGCGGTGAGCTTTTGCCACGATGCCACTTGCCCCCAAAAGGGCTGGGAAGGCGGGCACAGGCCACGACCCGCGAGCCAGGAGACCTGCCAGGCACTGTGCAACCAATGATGCCGTCGGGTGTGACGGCAAGGAGAAGAGACAGATGAAAACCGAAGTAAAAGCAGTCGCCGCCAAACGCACCGCAGCCTTGCCTGCGCTGTTCGCTCTGGTTCTGGGCGCCGCGATCATCACCATGACCGGCCACTTGCAGGCCAACACGTTGCACGATGCTGCACATGACATGCGTCACGCGACCGGCTTTCCCTGCCACTAGGCCATGCTGTCGAAATTGCTGACCAGCGCGTTGTTCGCTGGGGCTGCTGCGGGTCTGATTGCCGGTCTGTTGCAGCTTTTGTTTGTTCAGCCTGTACTGCTCCATGCGGAGTTGTATGAGGGGGGCGACCTTGTCCACTTTGGGGCGGCTGCGGTCAGTGCCCATCCCGAATTGCCCGCCTTTGATCCCGTCCGCGATCTGCTGAGCGTTGTTTTCACGATGCTGACCTACACAGGCTATGCGATGATGCTGGTCGCCCTGATGCTGCTGGCCGAGGAACGCGGCGCGGATGTAGATGCCCGCACAGGCATCATCTGGGGTGTGGCCGGTTTTGTTGCCGCCCACCTCGCGCCCGGTTTTTCGCTGGCACCCGAAGTACCGGGCGTCGCGGCGGCTGATGTTGGTGCGCGCCAGATCTGGTGGTTCGCCACCGTAATCGCTGCGGGTATTGCCATGTGGCTGCTGGCATTCGGCCGCAACTGGATGATGTGGGGCGTGGCTGTGATTTTGCTGGCTGCACCGCATCTGGTCGGCGCCCCCCAGCCGGATGTGTTTACCGGTCCCGTGCCGACGGAAATCGCGGCCCTGTTTGCTGCGCGCGCCTTTGGTGTCGGGCTGGCGGCATGGGTGCTGCTGGGATGCTGTGCCGCCTACTTCCTCGACAAAGAACAACGCAGAGCGGACTGAGAGGAGAGGGACGTTTTATGCGCACATTCATGCTATTTGTCATTGGCGTGACCTTTGGCGCTGCGGGCGGGTTTGTGGTGGCGGCTGCAAACGGCATCACCCTTGACGGCCATGACCACGGCGACCCTGCGCATCATGCGGGCATGGACCACGGCGCAGCGGATCATGCAGCCCTGCACGACCAGCCGCTTGAGGTGGCGGCTGCGACAGCACCCGACATCCGCATCATCGTGACAAAAGACCCGATGAGTGGCCACAACCTCCAGCTGGTGACCCAGCGGTTTGCCTTTGCCCCCGATGCCGCCAGTGGGCCGCATGTGGCGGGGCAGGGCCATGCCCATGTCTATGCCAACGGGGTCAAGCTGGGGCGGCTCTACGGGCCGTGGATGCACCTCGATGCATTGCCGCAGGGCACGGTCGAAATCGAGGTGACGCTGAACACCAACGATCACCGTCCGTTTGCCACTGGTGGTACACCCGTTGCGGCAAAAACCACCATCGACGTTGAATAGCCCGCGATGCTTTCGGCGCGCCACGATATAGACTAGAACCCGTCAAAAAGGAGCGGACCGATGACAGCGACCCTTTATGTCTGCACCACCTGCAAAGTGGGCGAGGTGCACGAGGACGACCAGAACCGCCCCGGCGCCCGTCTGCACCGGGCGCTGGTGGCGCATGGCGCGCCGGACGGTGTGCGCATCGTGGGGGTCGAATGTCTGTCTGCGTGTAAAACAGGGGCTGCCGTTGCCCTGTCGCAGCCCGGCAAATGGACCTATGTTTACGGTCAGATGTCCGAAGCCTCCGTGCCCGATATTCTGACCGGTGCCGCCGCCTATGCGGCCTCTGCCGATGGCATCGTGCCGTGGCGCGAACGCCCCGTTATTTTCCGCAAGCAATCCGTTGCGCGCGTCCCTGCCACCCTTTCACCGGAGGCTGCCGAATGAGCGACCTGTCCAAAATCCCCGTCACCGTCATCACCGGCTTTCTTGGCGCGGGCAAAACCACCCTGATCCGGCACCTGATGACCAATGCAGGCGGTCGCCGCCTCGCCGTGCTGGTCAATGAATTCGGGACCGTGGGCGTTGATGGTGACATCCTGCGCTCTTGCGCGATCCCCGATTGCCCTGTCGAGAATATCGTCGAGCTGGCAAATGGCTGTATCTGCTGCACCGTGGCCGATGATTTCATCCCGACGATCGAGGCCCTGATGGCCCTGCCGCAGCGCCCCGATCACATCCTGATCGAAACATCCGGTCTGGCCCTGCCCAAGCCCCTGCTCAAGGCGTTTGACTGGCCTGCGATCCGATCCAAAATTACGGTCGACGGTGTCATCGCGCTGGCCGACGCAGAGGCGGTCGCGGCGGGCACATTCGCCTCTGACGTGCATGCCGTGGATGCGCAGCGCCGCGCGGACGAAAGCCTCGATCATGACACGCCCCTGTCCGAAGTCTTCGAGGACCAGATCAGCTGTGCCGACATCATCCTGCTGTCCAAGGCGGATTTGGCGGGGACAGACGGGCTGGCCAAGGCCCGTGGCGTGATCGAGGCGACAAGCCCGCGCAAGGTGCCCATGATCGACATGACCGAGGGCGTGATTGACCCCAATGTCGTTCTGGGTCTGGATGCAAAAGCCGAAGATGACCTGAACGCGCGCCCCTCGCACCACGACGGGCATGACGACCACGAGCATGACGACTTTGAGACAATCGTCGTCCCCATGCCCGAGATCGACGATGCCGCCGATCTGGTCGCCGCCATCGAGACGCTGGCGAAGGAACAGCACATCCTGCGGGTCAAAGGCTATGTCGCCGTCAAAGGCAAGCCGATGCGCCTGCTGGTGCAGGCGGTCGGCGCACGCGTGCGCCACCAGTTCGACCGCCCGTGGGGCGCTGATCCGCGCAATGGCGCGCTGGTTGTCATCGCAGAGCATGACCACGTCGATCCCGCCGCCATACATGCCGCGTTGGGCGCCTGATCCATGCACGTCGTATTCCGCGAAAGTCACGGGCTGGAGGATACGGAAACCCCCTATGATCCCGGCCAGACGCCCGCGGATCTGGTGGTGCTGTCGTTCTCCGATAGTGACCTTGGCGCTTTTGCGGCAGGCTGGCACCGCGCAGACGGAAGCCTGCCAACGCTGCGCCTGTGCAATCTGACAGCGCTGCGGCATCCGGCCTCGGTCGACGCCTACGTCGAGCAAACCCTGACAGGGGCAAAGGGCATCCTGATCCGTCTCATCGGAGGTGAGAATTACTGGCCCTACGGCATTATGCAGGTGCAGGATTTTGCCCGCCGCAACGACATTGCGCTTGCGGTTCTGCCCGCCGACGGGCGCGAGGATGCGGCGCTTGATGCCCATTCGACGCTGCCTGTCTCGACCCTGCGGCGGTTGCAGCATTTGTGCGATGCGGGCGGCGCTGTGGCGGCACAGGCCGCACTGGCGCAGCTTGCGCTGGCGGCGGGTCTGTACGCGGGGCCGGTACTGGGCGCGAAAACCGTGCCTGACTGCGGATTCTACGATCCTGACAAAGGGGTGCTGCCCTTTATCGACACGGCAGGCGATGCGGTGGCTGTCACGTTCTACCGCAGCTATCTGACCGCTGCCGATACTGCCCCGATCGACATGCTGATCCACAAACTGCGTGCGCGGGGTCTTAACGCCGTGGGTATTTTTGCCCCCTCCCTCAAATCCCCTGTCGCGCGCGATTTCCTGCCCTCTGCGCTGGCCCGGCTGGCGCCCGTGGCCATCGTCAACGCCACGGCGTTTTCGGGTCGCGGCGCGGATGGCACATCGCCGCTGGATGCGCAGGGCTGTCCGGTGTTTCAGGTGGCCCTGTCCACCGCGCGCAAGAAGGAGTGGCAGGGGTCGGAGCGCGGCCTGTCCCCCGCTGATCTGGCCATGCACGTCGTCCTGCCAGAAGTCGACGGGCGCTTGTTCACAGGTGTCATCAGCTTCAAGGCGCCGGACAAGAAAGACCCGCATCTGCAATTCTCGCGCTTTTCGCACCGCGCGCATGCGGCGCGCACCGATGCTGTGGTGGACCGCATTTGCGGCTGGCACCGGCTGGCCAAAACACCCGTCGCGGCCCGCAAGGTCGCGCTGGTGCTGTCGACCTATCCGGGCCGTGCAGACCAGATTGCACATGCCGTGGGCCTTGATGCGCTCGCCAGTACCGAGGACATGCTGCTGACGCTGGCCGGTGCAGGCTATGGCGCGACACCTGCGATCGGGTTTGGCAAATCCCTGAACCGCAGCACGATCGCGTGGCCGGTCGCGCAGTACCGCGCGGCCGTGCAAACCCTGCCCCGATCCCTGCGCGATGATCTGGAAACAGCATGGGGCGCAATCGAGGACGATCCGCTGGTGTCGGACGGCGTGTTCCGGTTTCCCGCCCAACACTGCGGCACCGCATTGGTCGCGCTGCAACCCGAGCGTGGCGCGATTGCCGCCCGCGACACCGACTATCACGATCTGGCCCGCGTGCCGCGCCATTCCTACGTTGCGTTTTATCTGTGGCTGCGCAGCACGGGGCATCACGCGCTGGTTCACATCGGGGCGCATGGCACGCTGGAATGGCTGCCCGGAAAGGCGGTCGCGCTGTCGGATGACTGCTGGCCCGAGGCGCTGACAGCTGATTTGCCTGTGATCTATCCGTTCATCGTCAACGATCCGGGCGAGGCCGCGCAGGCCAAGCGGCGCATCGGGGCGGTGACCCTTGGCCATGTGCCCCCGCCCATGAAGAACAGCGAAACCCCTGACGCCCTGCTGCGGCTGGAACGGCTGCTGGATGAATATTCGACCGCCGACGGGTTGGACCCCGCGCGCCGCGACCGGTTGGTCAGCACCATCCGCGCCGAAGCGCAGGCCGCCGGCGTCGAGCAGGATCTGGGTCTGGGTGAGGATGCCTGCGAGGCGGAGGCGATCACCCGCATCGACGCCTTTGTCTGTGACATCAAGGAAAGCCAGTACGGCGACGGGTTGCATATTTTCGGCGCTGCGCAAGGCGAGAATGACGGCCTGCTCACTGCGCTGGACGGGCGGCGGGTGACCTCTGGTCCTTCCGGCTCACCTTATCGCGGGCGCACGGATGTGTTGCCGACGGGCCGGAACCTTTACGCAGTTGATCCGCGGGCCGTGCCGTCGCGCGCGGCCTACGCCCAAGGGGTCAAACTGGCCGAAGAGCTGCTGCGCCGCCACTTGCAGGATCATGGGGACTGGCCGCGCGGGCTGGTCGTGGATTTATGGGGCTCTGCCACCATGCGCACAGCGGGCGAGGAGGTTGCGATGGCGATGCACCTTGCCGGTCTTGCGCCCAAATGGGACGAGGGATCGGAACGCGTGTCGGGCTTTGAGATTTTGCCCCTGACGATGCTGGACCGCCCGCGCATCGACGTGACTCTGCGTGTGTCGGGCCTGTTTCGCGATATTTTTCCCGGCCTTGCAGGGGTGTTCGAGGCAGGCACCGCCGCCCTCGCCGCGCGCGAGGAGGCGGAGGATATGAACCCCTACACACACAAGACCGCACGCGTGTTCGGCCCCAAACCGGGCCTTTATGGCATGAACATGGATGCCGCATTGAACGATTATTCACCCCAGGGGCGCAGCGCGGCGGGGGAGGCCTGGCTGAAAGGGTCCGAATGGGCGCTGGATGCCAAGGGCGACGCATATCATGACCGCGCAGGGCTGGAGGCACGTCTGCGCGGCGCCGACGGGTTTGCGCATGTGCAGGATCTTACGGAAACCGATGTCCTGCTGTCGTCGGACTATGCCACGCATGAGGGCGGGTTTGCGGCGGCAATGGCGCATCTGGGTGCGCAAACGCCTGCGATGTATCATGTTGACAGCACCCGCATGGGCACGCCGCGTGCGCGCACCATTCCCGAAGAAATCGCGCGCGTAGTGCGTGCGCGCGCCGCCAATCCCGACTGGGCAAACGGCATGATGCGTCACGGGTTTCGCGGCGGCGCCGAGATTGCCGCGACCCTCGACAACCTTGCCGCTTTTGCGCATCTGACGCGTGATGTGCCCGCCCATCTGTTTGATCTGTATTTCGACGCGACCCTTGGTCGGGACGATCTGGTCGCGTTTCTGACGCGTGAAAACCCCAAGGCGCTGGAGGAAATGCGCAACCGTTTTGCAGCATTGCGCGATGCAGGGCTGTGGGTTACGCGCCGCAATTCGATCACCGCCGCGATGGAGGCTGCCGAATGAACGACAAAAACACCCCCGCGCATGAGGTAAAAGGATGGTGCCCCGGCGCGCTGCGTCCGATGATGTCGGGTGATGGTCTGGTTGTGCGGCTACGCCCCTTTGGCGGACGGCTGCGCCGCGCACAGGCGGATGGTATCGCCTCATTGGCGGCGGCGCATGGCAACGGGTTCCTTGATCTGTCGAGCCGCGGAAACATCCAGATCCGTGGCGTGACCGACGCCAGCTATGACGCGCTGATGACCGGACTGGACGCGATGGGTCTGGTCGATCCCACGCCCCAGATCGAAAGCCGGCGCAATATTCTGGTCACCCCGTTCTGGAACCCCGATGACGAGACGCAGACACTCACCGCCGCCCTGACCGAGGCTTTGGGCACTACAGACGCGCCTGATCTGCCGGGCAAGTTCGGCTTTGCCGTTGATGCGGGGCGCACGCCGGTGCTGCACGCGGCCTCGGCCGATATCCGGTTAGAGATGGATGCGGGCGGCGGGCTGATCCTTGTTGCGGATGGCATGGACAGTGGCAAACCCGTCGCACTGGACAACGCCGTGTCCGAGGCGCTGGCGCTGGCCCGTTGGTTTGTGGATCATGCCGGCGACGCGACCCGCATGAAAACCCTGATCGCGGCAGGCACGCTTCCGGACGGTGCATTTGTCCCGCGGCAAAAGGCGGATTTTTTGCCCGCCCCCGGTTACACGCCAAACGGTGCGATGGTTGGACTGGCATTCGGCCAGCTGCGGGTCGAGACGTTGTCGACACTGGCCAAACACGGCGGGCTGCGAATGACGCCGTGGCGTCTGCTGCTGGTCGAGAGTGCGCGCGAGCTGCCGCAGATCGAGGGGGTCATCACCGATCCGTCCGATCCGCTGTTGCGGATCACGGCCTGCACCGGTGCGCCCAATTGTGCGCAGGCATTGGGCGTGACGCGCAGCCTTGGCCAGATTCTTGCGCCGTATTTGCCTGCGGACAAAACCCTGCATATTTCGGGCTGCACAAAGGGCTGTGCACACCCGCAGGCCGCCCCGTTGACCCTGACCGCCCAACCGGATGGATACGCCCTGATTAGAGACGGAAAAGCAGATGCACCACCTGCAAAATCCGGCCTGTCCCCCGATGATCTGAAAGACGAAATCCAGAATGCCCCATAGCTACATCACCGACGGCGCCGAGATTTATCGCCAGTCTTTTGCCACCATCAGGGCAGAGGCCGATCTGGCCCGCTTTACCCCCGAGGAGGAAATTGTCGCCGTGCGGATGATCCATGCCGCAGGAATGGTCGGGCTGGAGGCCTTCGTGCATTTTACCCCCAGCATGGCGATCGCCGCGCGTGCCGCACTCGAGGACGGCGCCCCGATCCTGTGTGATGCCCATATGGTGAGTGAGGGGATCACGCGCAAACGCCTGCCGCGCGAGAACGAGGTGATCTGCACGCTGCGCGATCCTGCCGTGCCCGACATGGCGCGCGAGATGGCCAACACCCGCTCTGCCGCCGCGCTGGAGCTGTGGCGCCCGCATCTGGCCGGTGCTGTCGTGGCGATCGGCAATGCGCCCACGGCACTGTTCCATCTGCTCAACATGCTGGAGGACCCAACCTGCCCGCGCCCTGCTGCAATCATCGGCTGCCCTGTCGGCTTTATCGGCGCGGCCGAAAGCAAGGACGCGCTGATGGAGGTGCAGCCGGTGCCGTCGATGATCGTCAAGGGGCGGCTGGGCGGTTCTGCGATGACAGTGGCGGCGATCAACGCGCTTGCCAGCAGGGTGGAGTAGAGCATGGGAAAAGTTATTTGCGCAGGCCTTGGCCCCGGTGACCCCGAATTGATGAGCGTCAAGTCAGACCGCATCATTCGCGGCGCGCGCCACCTTGCCTATTTCCGCAAGAAAGGTCGTGCCGGTCAGGCCCGCACGATCGTCAGGGACATGCTGCGCGACGATGTGGTCGAGTATCCGATGGAATACCCCGTCACAACCGAACTGCACTTTGCCTCGGATGAATATAAACAGCTGATGGTGGATTTCTACGCAGAATGGGCGGACCGGCTGACCGGCCTCGCGCAGCAGCACGAAGTGGTTGTGCTGTGTGAGGGCGACCCGTTCTTCTACGGCTCTTTCATGCATCTGCACACGCGCCTTCAGGGCCGCGCCGAGGTCGAGGTGCTGCCGGCAATCCCGGGTATGGTCGGATGCTGGAACGCGCTGGATACGCCATTCACATGGGGCGATGATGTGATGAGCGTGCTGATGGGCACCCTGCCCGAGGCCGATCTGGTGCGCCACATGCAGCGCGCCGATGCACTGGTCATTATGAAAACCGGTCGCAACCTGCCCCGTGTGCGCGCCGCATTGGCCGCGACGGGTCGCTTGCAGGATGCATGGCTGGTCGAAAAGGGCACGATGCCGCAACAACGTATCGCCAGGTTGGCGGATGTCGCGGATGATGACTGCCCCTACTTTGCGATCGTGCTGGTTCACGGGCAGGGCCGTCGCCCCGAAGCCCCCGAGTGAGCGGCGCAGTCGCCATTGTGGGCCTTGGACCGGGGCGTGAAACGCTGGTCACGCCCGAGGTGCGTGAGGTGGTGGCACAGGCGACCGACATCATCGGCTATATCCCTTATGTCAAACGGATCGCGGCGCGCGCAGGCCTGACGCTGCACGCCACCGATAACCGCGTGGAGATTGACCGCGCCACCCACGCGCTGACGCTGGCGCAACAGGGTGCGCGGGTGGTTGTCGTCTCGTCGGGTGATCCGGGCGTGTTCGCGATGGCCTCTGCCGTGTTCGAGGCGCTGGAGGCGCAGCCCCAATTCGCAAGTGTCGAGATCACCGTGCTGCCGGGAATCACCGCGATGCTGGCGGCAGCAGCGGCGGCAGGTGCGCCGCTGGGCCATGATTTTTGCGCGATCAACCTCAGTGACAATCTCAAACCTTGGCCGCTGATCGAGCACCGCTTGCGGTTGGCAGCACAGGCCGATTTTGCGATGGCCTTTTACAACCCCCGCTCCAAATCCCGCCCGCACCAGTTCGGTCAGGCGCTTGAAATTCTGCGTGCGGAATGCGGGTCCGAGCGCCTCATCACGTTCGCCCGCAACGTGAGCCACCCGGACCAGCGGTTGAACACCGTCACACTGGGCACCGCGACCGAAGAAATGGCAGACATGCGCACGGTCGTGCTGGTGGGTAATTCGGCCACGCGCAGGGTCGGCAAATACGTCTACACGCCCCGCTCCGCGCTATGAGACAGCCAGTGCAAAACCGCCCCGGCATCGTGGGCTTTTTCGGTCCGGGGTCGCTGGGGTCGTGCGATCATGATGACGTGCAGTCCCAGTGCGCGCGCGGCCTCGATCTTGGCCACCGCTCCGCTGCCACCGGCATTTTTGGCAACGAGATGCGTAATGGCATGCACGCGCAACATGTCCGTATCCTGTGCCATGTTAAACGGGCCGCGCGCCACAACAAGGCTGTGATGCGGGAGGGCGACAGGCCGGGTCGGCGCATCGACCAGACGCAGCAGATAATGGTGCTGCGGCGCGGCTGCGAACTGATCCAGATGCATCCGGCCAATGGCCAGAAAAACGCGGGCCGGATCGTGGGGCAAGGCGGCACAGGCGCGTTCAATCGTCGGCACCTGCGTCCAGCGATCGCCTGTTTGTGGCACCCATGCAGGCCGCTCCAACCGCAGCAGGGGCACGCCCATTTGCATGCAGGCGGTATGGGCGTTGTGGCCCATCGTGGCGGCGAAAGGGTGCGTGGCATCCACCACATGACTGATCCGTTCGCGCCCGAGATACGCCACCAGTCCCGCCACCCCGCCAAAGCCGCCGACACGCACCGGAACAGGCTGGGCAACGGGCGCATTCGTGCGACCCGCATAGGAAAAAACAGTCTCTATTCCGGCAGATTCGAGGGCGCGGGCCACTGTGCCTGCCTCGGTCGTGCCCCCCAGCAAAAGGACGCGCATGATGGGTGATCCTTGGCTCAGCATTATTGGTCTGGGTGAGGATAGCCTTGACGGGATGCCCGCGGCAAGCCGTACCGCGCTGGAGGCTGCCGATGTGGTGTTCGGCGGGCCACGACATCTGGAGCTGGCGCAGGTCGGCACGCGCGGGCAACCGTGGCCGGTGCCGTTTTCCACCGCACCGGTGCTGGCCAATCGGGGTCGGCGCGTGGCGGTTCTGGCCTCGGGCGATCCGTTCTGGCACGGCGCGGGGGGCAGTCTGGTGCGCGATCTGGCGCAGGGCGAATGGCGGGCCTACCCTGCGCCTTCGACCTTCACCCTTGCCGCCTCTGCCCTTGGGTGGCGGATGGAGGAGATTACCTGTCACGGATTGCATGCCGCGCCGCTGTCGCGGTTGCGCGGAGTTCTGGCCCCGCACGGGCGGATGATTTGCCTGATGCGGGACGCCGATGCACCGGCTGAACTGGCCGCATGGCTGTGTGCGCAGGGCGCAGGCGCCGCAACCCTGCGCGTGATGGAGCGTTTGGGCGGGCCGCACGCACGTCTGCGCACACAGCAGGCGGACGGCTTTGCGCTGGACGGTATTGCCACGCCGGTCGCGGTTGCGGTTGCCCTGCCTGCGGATGTGGGCCTGCCGCGCGCTGCGGGTTTGCCGGACGATGTTTTCGCCCATGACGGCCAGATCACCAAACGCCCCGTGCGTGCCCTGACCCTCAGCGCGCTGGCCCCGCGCGGGGGCGAATTGCTGTGGGACATCGGGGCGGGCTCCGGCTCTGTCTCTGTGGAATGGTGTCTTGCGGGGGGGCACGCAATCGCGTTCGAGCAGCACAGCACACGGGCCGCGAATATCACCCGCAACATCGACGATTTTGGCCTGTCGCACCGGATGGACGTGGTCACCGGACTGGCCGCGGATCACATCGCGCAGCAGCCCAAACCCGATGCGGTTTTCATCGGCGGCGGTGCAAGGGTGCCCTTGTTAGAGACGCTTTTCACCCTTTTGCCTGCTGGTACGCGCCTTGTGGTGAACGGCGTCACGCTGGAGACAGAGGCGCTGCTGGCCCAGATGCACAGTGCAAAGGGGGGCACGTTGATGCGGTTTGACATCGCTCAGGCCACACCATTGGGGCCCATGCGCGGCTGGACAGCCGCGCGCCCCATCGTGCAATGGTCGGTGACGCTATGAGGGTCGCGGGCATCGGGTTTCGCAGCGGCGCGCGCATGGAATCGCTGCATGACGCGCTGGCAAAAGCAATCGCACAGGCGGGCGGCACACCCGTGCAGGCCCTCAGCACCGAAAGCGCGAAGTCACGCGCGCCGGTTTTCCGCGAGCTGGCGATGTTCATGGGCGTGCCGGGCCTCGGGATCACGGCGCAGGATTTGGCGCAGATGATGACCCCGACCCAGTCGCGGCGCATTCTGGACCAGTTCGGAACCGGCAGCCTGTGCGAAGCGGCGGCACTGGTCGCGGCGGGAGGCGGTTCCACACTGGTTGCGGTGCGCGTCATCTCGGGTGATGGTATGGCAACGGCGGCGATTGCCGATGTGGAAAAGGACAGCGTGTGACAGTACATTTCATCGGGGCAGGGCCGGGGGCCGCCGACCTTATCACATTGCGCGGGCGCGACCTGATCGCAGCGGCGCCTGTGTGCCTTTACGCAGGCTCGCTGGTGCCCGAGGGGATACTGGCGCATTGCCCGGACGGCGCGCATATCGTCAACACGGCGCGCCTGTCGCTGGATGAAATCATGACCGAGATCGAGGCCGCCCATGCGCGCGGGCAGGACGTGGCGCGCATCCATTCGGGCGATCTGTCGATTTGGTCCGCGATGGGGGAACAGCTGCGCCGTCTGCGCGCGCTGGGCATCCCTTATGACGTGACGCCGGGGGTGCCCAGTTTTGCCGCCGCTGCGGCCACTCTTGCGGCGGAACTGACGCTGCCGGGGGTTGTGCAATCCGTCGTGCTGACCCGCACCTCCGGCCGCGCCACCGCCATGCCGGAGGGCGAGACGCTGGCGAATTTTGCAGCCACGGGTGCCACGCTGGCGATCCATCTGTCGGTGCATGTGCTGGCCCGCGTGGTAGAGGAGCTGTCGCCGCACTATGGACCCGACTGCCCTGTGGCTGTCGTCTGGCGTGCAAGCTGGCCGGACGAGCGTGTCGTGCGGGCGACCCTGTCGACCCTGCAAACCGCCATCGGGGACGAGATGGCGCGCACCGCGCTAATTCTTGTGGGCCACGCAATCGGCGCCGAAGAGTTTGGCGAAAGCAGGCTCTATGCAGGGGATTATGACCGCCGGTTTCGCCCTGTCGGCACAGACCCCCGTTTCCCGGAGGAAGCATGATCCCTTCCGGCCTGATGATTTCCGCGCCCGCATCGGGGACGGGCAAAACCACCCTGATGCTGGGGTTGCTTGCGGCGTTCCGCGCGCAGGGCGTTGCCGTGCAACCGTTCAAAAGCGGGCCGGACTATATCGACCCTGCGTTTCACACGGCGGCCTCGGGGCGGGCATCATTCAACATCGACAGCTGGTCGATGGAGGCGGCGCGCATCGACGGGTTGGTGGGCAATGCAGACGGCGCTGATCTGATCCTTGCCGAAGGGTCGATGGGCCTGTTCGACGGTGTCGCGATCAAGGGCGCGTCCGGCAATGGTGCCAGCGCCGACATCGCCGCGCAGATGGGTTGGCCGGTGGTGCTGGTGCTGGATGTGTCGGGGGCTGCGCAATCGGTTGCGGCGACTGCACTGGGGTTCAAGATGATGCGCCCTGATGTGACGCTGGCGGGCGTCGTGCTCAACCGCGTCGCCTCGCCGCGTCACGAGGCGCTGGTGCGCGTCGGCATGGAGCAGGCAGGCATCACCGTGCTGGGCGTTTTGCCCCGCCGCAGCGAGATGACATTGCCCGAGCGGCATCTGGGCCTTGTTCAGGCAGGCGAGCAGGAAAATCTGGACGAGATCCTCGCGGATGCGGCGCAATTCGTGGCAGAGCATGTGGACCTTGATGCGTTGCGCGCTGCGGCGGCGGGATCGCGTACAAGCAGTGCCGCCCTCCTGCGCATCACGCCCCCCGCACAGCGCATCGCATTGGCACAGGACAACGCATTCGCATTTGTCTACCCGCATCTGCTGGCCGGTTGGCGCGCGGCAGGGGCGCAGGTGATCCCCTTTTCGCCCTTGCGCAACGAGGCACCTGATGCAGGCGCTGATATCTGCTGGCTGCCCGGCGGCTATCCTGAATTGCACGCAGGCACATTGGCAGCGGCGGCGACGTTTCGCACAGGGCTGCGCCGCTTTGCCGAAACGCGCGCAGTCCATGGCGAATGCGGGGGCTATATGGCGCTGGGTGCAGGGCTGGTCGACAAGGACGGCGTGCGGCACGAAATGGCAGGGCTGCTGGGTCTTGAGACGTCCTTTGCCAAGCGGAAATTTCATCTTGGCTATCGCCGCGCCACGCTGGAAGCCGCTATCCCGGGTGCGGCCAGCGGGGCGCAGTTGCGCGGCCACGAATTCCACTATGCCACGATTCTGGCAGAGCCTGATGCAAAGCTGGCAACGATTACGGACAGTAACGGCCTGACAGTGCCCGAGACAGGCACCTACCGCGACACAGGCGGCGGGGGCCGTGTGTCCGGCACATTCTTTCACCTGATCGCGGAGGGGGCATGAGCGGTTTCGTCTCCTTTGTTTCGTCGGGCCCGGGAGATCCCGAGCTGTTGACCGTCAGGGCGGTCAAACGACTGGAGACGGCGGATGTCGTGCTGTTTGACGATCTGTCCGCCGGCCCGATCCTGAGCCTTGCGCGTGAGGGCGCGGACCTCATCGGGGTGGGTAAACGGGCAGGGCGTGCATCGCCCAAACAGGACCATGTCAGCCGTGTGCTGGTGGAATACGCGCAGGCCGATCTGAAAGTCGTGCGCCTGAAATCCGGCGACAGCGGCATGTTCGGGCGGCTCGAAGAAGAGATCACCGCCCTGCGCGCCGCAGCCATTGCGTTCGAGATCGTGCCGGGCGTGACAAGCGCATCTGCAGCGGCGGCCACGGCGGGCATTCCACTGACCCGCCGCCTTACGGCGCGGCGGGTGCAGTTCATCACGGGTGCGGATGTGACAGGCGATTTGCCGGCGGATGTGAACATGGCTGCGCTGGCCGATCCATTGGCAACCACTGTCGTCTACATGGGCAAGCGGACCTTTGCGGGCCTTGCCGCGCAGCTGATCGCGCATGGCTTGCCTGCCGACACGCCCGCGCTGCTGGCCGAGGCCGTCTCAACCCCGGCCGAGCGGGTGGAGCGGTTCACGATCACCACGCTGGCCGCCCATCTGGACGAGGTGAAAACAACGACGCCCGCGCTGATTTTCTATGGTGCATTGGCAGAGGCGGAATGAGAGTTTTTGTCTGCACAAGCTGCACGCCGGACAGCGCCGGTTTCCTCAAGGCGGCGCAGGCGGCATTGCCGGATCTGGCGGTCAGCGGGATCGACTGCATGTCGGGCTGTGCGCAGGCGCAGACAGTCGCCTTTCGCGACACGGGCAAAACCGCCTATCTGTTCGGGGGGATCACCGCTGCTGATTTCCCTGCGTTAGAGACGTTCGCCCGGCTCTATGCCGCTACGCCGGACGGGACGTTCCGCGATGCCCGCGTGTTGGGCGATCTGCGCACAAAAGCACTGGCGCGCATTCCGGCATGAGCTTTCACCTCACCCTCATTGGCATCGGGACGGGCAACCCCGAACACCTGACGCTACAAGCGATCCGCGCGATGAATGCCCAAGACCTGATCCTGATCCCGACAAAGGGTGCGGGAAAGGATGATCTTGCGCGTCTGCGCCACGACATCTGCGCCGAAGTGGTCACCAACCCTGCCACGCGTATTGTGCCGTTCGAGCTGCCTGTGCGCGATGCCGCGACCGCCGACTACCGGCAGCGGGTGGATGACTGGCATGATGCCATCGCCGCCGTTTGGCAGGATACGATTTCGCAGGCTGGTGGCGGGCAGCGGATTGCGCTGCTGGTCTGGGGGGATCCATCGCTTTATGACAGTACGCTGCGCATTGCCGCGCGTCTGGATCCCACCCCCACGCTGGAGGTGATCCCCGGCATTACCTCGCTTCAGGCCTTAACGGCGGCGCATGCGACTGTGCTGAATGAAATCGGCGCGCCCTTTACCGTGACCACGGGGCGCCGCCTGCGCGACGAAGGCTGGCCCGCCGGCGCTGATACCGTCGTTGTGATGCTGGATCAGGGCGGGGCGTTCGACAGCATTGCGTCCGGGGGCATCCATATCTGGTGGGGCGCCTACGTCGGAATGCGCGAACAGATCATCATCGAGGGGCCGCTGGCAGAGGTTTCGGCGCAGATCACCCGGACCCGTGCGCGTGCGCGGGCCGATCATGGCTGGATCATGGACATCTACCTGCTGCGCAAATCTGTCTAGCGTCAGTCCGGGTCGACCTTGCCGCGCATTGCCTTCACTTCGCCGCGCACCTTCTTCGCCTTCAACCGCCGCTTTTTCGACCCCAGGGTAGGCCGCGTTGCAATCCGCCGTTTCGGCGGGGTCAGGGCATTGACGATCAACTCCTTGAGCCGGTCACGCACCAATTCACGGTTACGCGCTTGGCTGCGCGTCTCGTCGCATTGCAGCACCAGCGCGCCCTCATTTGTCCACCGCCGCCCCGCAAGGCGGCGCAGCCGGTTCTTGACCGGCACCGGCAGCGAGGGGGAGTTTGCCGCCTCGAACCGCAGCTCGACGGCGGAGGAGACTTTGTTCACGTTCTGCCCGCCGGGACCGGATGCGCGCATGAAACTCTCGGTCAATTCCCAGTCCTGTATCGTAATTTTGTCGTTGATATAGATCATGCCCCAAGCATAGCGCGGAACCCGCCGAGGTGAAGAGGCGTTACTCTTTCAACGGACATCCCAAGGAGACACGCCATGTTAAATACCACCTCCATCATCCAGATCGCGACCACGCGGCCCGATCTTTATGCGTTTCGGATTGTCGCGGAGGTGAGCCGTGAGGACATGACCGCGATGGCCACCTATATCAACGACGCGTTTGATGCCCATGAGAAAAAGATCGACATGCTTATGATTTTTGACCGCTATGAGGGCGCCGAGGCGGGCGCATCGCTGGGGTGGGAATCGATCAAATCGCGGTTCCGGTCCATCTCGAATGTGAACCGCTATATCGTTGTGGGCGCGCCGGACGCCGCCGAGGGGATGATCGAGATTATGGATCATCTTATACCTGTCAAAGCAGAAACTTTTGACGAAGAAGCCGCCGCGTGGCGGGAGTTGGGCGCAGAGGCCACAACGCCTGTGTAGAATACGAAAAGGGCCGCCCTGATAAGAGCGGCCCAATCGAATTGTATAGGAGGTGGGATCGGTTAGACCGATGGTCCACTTCGGCTTTCAGTTGGCTAAGGGTTGCCCTAGCAAACGACCTCCAAAGCTGTTCCGACACCTCGCTCCAGTACCTTTCTCGACACTAGATCACCTCCTTTGCATTTGTTAAAATCACCTTGAGCGTCCCACAGGTTTCCCGAAACGCAAAGCGTTTTTTCACGCGATTTGCAAACTTTCGGGGTGGCTGCCTGTTTAGGTGGCGCGCAGGCGGGCAGTGATGAGGCGAAAAGGGATCAGGGCAATCAGCGCGAGGGTTACTTTGACGCCCCAGTCGGCAACAGCCAGTGACACCCACAAGGGTGCAGCAGGCCCGACGCCCAACAGTGGCAATACCTCGGATGCCCATGATACATCTGTGGCAGGGTGGATGAACGACAGCGCACCGGAAAAGGCGATGGAAAAGAAGATCGCAGTGTCCACGGTGCTGCCGATCAGGGTCGAGACAAGCGGCGCCTTCCACCAGCGGCCATCGCGCAGCGCCGCGAAAATCCCGATGTCCAGCATTTGCGCCACCAGAAACGCCAGGCCAGAGCCGATGGCGATGCGCAGCGTCACAAGGGGCCCGAACTCTCCCATGATCTGCGTCCCGATCAGCGAGCAGATGATGCCCACGATGAAACCCGCCAGCACAACGCGGCGTGCGGCGGCGGTGCCGTAGACGCGGTTCATCACGTCGGTGACCAGAAAGGCCAGCGGATAGGTGAACGCCCCCCATGTCAGCCAGTTGCCGTATAGAAACTGAACGAGGATGTTCGAGGCCACAACGATAAGGGCCATGGCAAGGATGCCAGGAAGATGGGTGCGTGTCATACTTATAAACCGTTTTTTGCAAGGGTGCGGCGACTTGGCCTGCGGGGATCGCAGACAGGCCGTGCTTTAGGCAGCTTTGTACGGCTGCGCAACCCTATTCCCGAACCAGATACTCAACCAGTTGGGTGCGCTGAAGCACCAGAAAATTATCGTCCGAGATCATCGTGATCCGTGTGCGTCCGCGCGCATCGTCCCAAACGCTGATGCCTTCAAGGTTGTCGAACCGCGCGGGAATTGTCGTGAGCAGCGTGTATTCGCGGGGTTGCGGTGCAAACGCGAACAGCCGGATCCGGCTGCGAAACCCCAGCGGTGTCGCCGTCCGCTCTAGCAGCCACAACCGTCCCTTACTGTCAAAATCAGCGCCGACGGGCACGAAAGGCCCGCGGTGCGGAATACGGGCCGTTACCCGCCAGCGCCGGTCGGCATAGGCATACAGCGCATAGGACGCACCGCGCTGTGGCGGCTGTTCGGCCAACGCGAACAGGGTGCCGTCATCGCGGATGGCCAGCGCCTCGATACCGGCGTTGTCGGACAGGGTGTTCTGGAACGGGAGCGCAATCCGGCCAGAGGTGCGGCCGGTTGCAAGGTCGACCTCCATGATCCGGTGGCGATGCTCGAACGAGACAAAGGCACGCCCGTCCCGCCCGATGGCCAGCCCTTCGGCATCGCTGGCTTTCTTGCGCAACCGCCCGCCGGTGGAGCGGCCCAACCGCGTGGCCCGCTGGACGGAGACAGCCCCGATGCGCCCTTGCGCCGTGCGCAACAGCTCTGCCTCCAGCAGGTGACCACGGTCACTGACGACCGTCATCCGCGTGCCCTGATCGCGCACCTCAAGGCCGGACCAGCCGCCGAACCACGGCGCAGTCAGTTGCCAGCGCAACGCACCATCCGCCCGCAGCGACGGTTCTGCCAGTGCGCCACCGCACAGCCAGACAAGGATCACGGCAAGGCGGATCACCGCGATTCGAGCACTGCTTTGCACTGTGCGGGAAGATCAGCCAGCAGCAGACTGCGGCCAGACCGTCGTTTTGGCACAGGCTTTTTCGTAGGCTTCGGCTTTGCAACAGGCTTGCGCTTAGGCGGGTTCAGGATGTCTGCCTGCCATTTGCGCGCCTCGGCGCAGCCGTCCCCGGGGGGCGGCGGGTTCTGGTTGCGGCAGCTGTTGTCACCTGACGGGCAGCCGATGCGGACGTGGAAGTGATAGTGATGCCCGTACCAAGGCCGGATTTTGCGCAGATAGGACCGGTCGCCCTTTTCGTCGTTGCACATCTGAACCTTTGCGCCCGGGAAAATCAGGATGCGCGTGGTGCGCGGGTCCTTCGCGGCAGCTTTGACAATGTTGTGGTGCGAACGGGTCCAAGAGCTGTTCACATAGGCGCCTTTGGCCCGACGGGTCGAAATAGACGATATGTTTTCGCGTTGTTTGCGCGTCAGGCTGAGGGACGTCGGCGGCAGCATCCAGATGTCGGCATCCAGCCCGACCTGATGGCTTGCGTGGCCTGTCAGCATGGGACCGCCGCGTGGCTGGCTTATGTCGCCGATGTACAGACCGTTCCAGCCGGGTTGCTGGGCCGCGAACTGGCTCAGCTTGGTGACCATGTCGATCATCTCGGGGTGGCCCCAGTTGCGGTTGCGTGACAGACGCATCGCCTGCCATGTCGGACCATTCTCGGCCAGCTCTTGACCGCCCGCCAGACAGCCGCGCGCATAGCTGCCAAAGACTTCGGCGCGTTGGCGGCTGCCGGCGGCTTTTGTGCCGAACAATTTTCTTGCCTGAACATTTGCGACCGGACCGGACAGTTCCCCGATCGTTGGCAGCTCGGCCTTTTGGGATTTGGCGCCGCTGATATCACGCGCCCCGCCGCAACCGGCGATGACAAAGCTGAGCGCCGTGAGAGTGGCGAGTATTCTGACGTTCATCTGGAGAAATCCCCTTTTGGTTTCACCCAGATTAACAGGATCAGACCGATGATGAACAGCCCTACAACGGGGCTGACGCCCAAACGCTGGCTGCCGGTCATCTGGCTGGTGAATGCGATCAGCGCAGGGGCCAGAAATGACGTGGCCTTGCCCGATAGTGCATACAGACCAAAGGCTTCGGTCATGCGGTCGGGATTGGCCTGTCGCGTCATCATATTGCGCGAGGACGCCTGCAAGGCACCGCCCGCAGCACCGATCACCGCCCCCGCGACAAAGAAGGTCACATCAGGCAGGTTCGAGCCTGCGGCGATGGGGATGAACAGAATGCTTTGCGGTGTGATCGTAACGATCAGTAAGGACACGAAAGACAGGGCAATCACGCAGAAAACAATGACCGGCATGGGGCCGATGCGCCGGTCAACCCGCCCCGAAATCCAGCACGCAACAGCGCCCGCAATGATCGCAACGATGCCGAAAATACCCACCTGCGTCACCGACCAGCCCAGCACCCCCAGCGCGTAGATCCCGCCGAATGTGTACAGCCCGTTCAGCCCGTCGCGGTAAAACATCGAGGAGCCGAGATAGGCCATTAGCGAGGGGTGTCGCGGCAGGTTGCGCAGCGTGCGGCCAAGCGCGCGCAGGCTGTCCGCAATGACCAGCGGCTTTGCGCCGATGGTGGCTGTGTCACGCGTAAAGGCAAAGAACGGGATCATGAAAACAGCAAACCAGATCGCGGTCAGCGGGCCGACGATTCGCGTGTCTGCTTTTGTCGCGGCATCCATCCCAAACAGCGGTTCGATCCCCAACATTGTCGTGCCGCTGGCTGTTGCCTGAAACAACAACAGCATAATCACCAGCGCGATCAGCCCGCCGACATACCCGAACGCCCAGCCCGAACCGGAAATGCGCCCCAGCTCGGCAGGATCGTCGTGCAATTCGGGCAGGTAGGAGTTGGTAAAGATCGTCGAGAACTCCATCCCGATCAGGCCGACGCCAAAGAAGAAGATGACCCACAGCGCCGAAAAATCCTGTGGGGCAGACCACCACAACGCGCCGGAACCGACAACATACATCAGCGAAAAAAGCCAGATCCACGGCATTTTGCGCCCCGAGTTATCGGCAATTGCCCCCAGCACCGGCGCCAGCACAGCGATGAACACCCCCGTTAGGGCCAACCCCCAACCCCAATAGGCCTGCGCAGTCGCCCGCGCGGCATCACCCGCCATCCCGTCAGCGATCAGATTGCCCGACAGCGTGGCGGTGAAATAGGGGCCGAATATAAACGTAAGGATCAGCGTATTGTACGGCTGGCTGGCCCAGTCAAAGAAATACCAGCCCCAGATGCGCTTGCGCTGTGAAACCTGCGTCATGAACCGTCCTCCCGCGTTAGGCGCATCATAGAACAGGCCGCACCGTGTGGTGCAAGAAAAGGTTTAATATTGACTAAGGCGCAATCACGGTTCAATTTTGATGCAGCCAAAGTGAAGTTTACAAACCTATACGGTCGAAGGCGTTAGGGCGTTTCAAAGGAAGAAGTCGCATATGATCCGACTTATGTATTTCAGCACGGCCACCCGGAACATGACCCGTACGGAGGTCGACGAGATCGTGCGCACCTCTGCCAGCGCCAATGTCGCGCGTGGTGTCACGGGTATGCTGGCCTTTAACGGGCGTAATTTCTGTCAGGTTCTTGAGGGCGAAGAGGCGCAGATCGACGGCCTTGTCGAGGTGATCCGCGAGGACAGCCGCCATGCCGGTTTCAAGGTTCTGGGCCGCAAGCCGATTGCCGAACGCCGCTTTGGCGAATGGTCGATGTCGCGTGTTGACGCGCTCGACTTTTCCGAGGTGATGGGGTCGATGGACGCCTGAGGGCGTTCAGGCGTCTTGCATGGGCGGCCAGGGGCGCGTGGCTTCGGCCTGTGTCCAGTTCCTGACCCAGTCCGGCATCGGGGGGGAGGCGAGATCCTGCCCCAGTGCTGCCAGTACGCGCGGGGGGCGCACGATCCCGTCGCGGTCGGTGACCGCGGCGCGGTACAAAACGTGGCTGGCGCATTCGCCGTCGCGTTTCCACATTGATTGTTCGATGTAGACAAATTTGTCATCCCAGCACACGGCGCGGCTGCGTGTCTCGAACCGCTCGAACCCGCGGATGCGGCGGCGGAACCGCACATGCGATCCGGCCATCGTCAGGCCCCAACGCTTGTCCTTGAGCACTGCAATCAGCCCCGCGCGCTGTGCCATCGCGATCCGCCCCAGATCATACAGGGTCAGGGCGCGGCCGTTGTTCAGCTCCAGAAACACATCCAGATCCTGCGGCCAGCAGATATGCCGCGAGACATGCGTGTCGGTCAGTCGGGCCAGCGGTGGCTGGCGGCGCGCCAGCAGGACGTCTTTGAACAGGCGGATAAACGGGAACATGGGCGAACTCCTTTTTACTGATTGAAATGACGTTTGTCCGGCCTGCGTCAACCATCTACCTTGCGGCACCTTGCCCTTTTTGCAGCGCAGCCTTATCTGCTGTCACAGCCGAACCGAAAAAGGACCACTGTCATGGCATCCCTATACGACATCTTGCAGCTTTTGCTCAGCATTCTGTGGTTCTTTATCATCGCGCATGTTGTGCTGTCGTGGCTGATCAATTTTCAGGTGCTCAACACCCGTCAGCCAATGGTCGCGCAAATCTGGTATGGCATCAACCGCCTGCTAGAGCCGATTTACGCCCCGATCCGCCGGGTGCTGCCGAATATGGGTGGCCTTGATCTGGCGCCGCTGGCGGTGCTGATCGGCGTCGCGATTGCGCGGATCGTGTTAACCAACAATCAGGCGCTGTTTTACTAGAACCGCTTGCCCCCCTGCGGGCGATGTGGGAATCTGCAATCGCTGCATTTCCCAATTCTAGGCCCTTGTCATGTCCGGCGCATCCCCGCTGCTAAAAGATGTTTTCGGCTTTGACGCCTTCCGCCCCGGGCAGGAGGAAATTGTGCAGGCCGTCACAGCGGGCGAGGATGTGCTGGCGATCATGCCGACGGGCGGGGGCAAGTCCTTGTGCTTCCAACTGCCCGCGCTGATGCGCGAGGGGGTCACCGTCGTCATCTCCCCGTTGATTGCGCTGATGCGCGATCAGGTGCGCGCCTTGCAGGAGGTGGGCGTGGGTGCTGGTGCCCTGACCTCCGGCAACACGCCCGAGGAAACCGATGCCGTCTGGGAAGGGCTGGAGGCGGGCACGCTCAAACTGCTGTACATGGCGCCGGAGCGGTTGGCGGCGGGATCGGTGATGGGCATGCTCAAACGGGTCGGCGTGCGCATGATTGCCGTGGATGAGGCGCATTGCGTCAGCCAGTGGGGCCATGATTTCCGCCCCGACTATCTGCGCATCGGCGAGCTTAAGCGCGCTTTGGACGTGCCGCTTGCGGCCTTTACCGCCACGGCAGACGCCGAAACCCAGGCCGAGATCGTGCAAAAGCTGTTTGCAGGCACGCCGCCGCGCGCCTTTTTGCGCGGCTTTGACCGGCCCAACATCCACCTGATGTTCGTTGCCAAGAATAACCCGCGCACCCAAATTCTGAACTTTGCCGCTGCGCGGCGGGGGCAGTCGGGCATCGTCTATTGCGGCACGCGGGCCAAAACGATGGGCATCGCGCGCGCGTTGAACGAGGCAGGCCAGACCGCGATCCATTATCACGGCGGGATGGAGGCAGAGGACCGCCGCATCGCGGAGCGGCGGTTTCAGCAAGAGGACGGGCTGATCGTTGCCGCCACCGTCGCCTTTGGCATGGGGATCGACAAGCCTGACATCCGGTGGGTCGCCCACGCGGATCTGCCCAAAAGCATCGAGAGCTATTATCAGGAAATCGGCCGTGCAGGACGCGATGGCGCGCCTGCCGAAACCCTGACCCTGTTCGGGCCGGAGGACATCCGCTTGCGCCGCACCCAGATCGACGAAGGGCTGGCCCCGCCCGAGCGGCGCAGCGCAGACCACGCCCGCCTGAATGCGCTGCTGGGTCTGGCCGAAGCGTTGGAGTGCCGGCGCAAAACCCTGCTGTCGTATTTTGACGAGGGGGACGTGACCTGTGGCAAATGCGATCTGTGCGACACGCCGGTCGATACGTTTGACGGGACGACCGCCGTGCGCAAGGCGCTATCGGCCATGCTGCGCACAGAAGAATGGTTTGGCGCAGGCCATCTGATCGACATCCTGCTGGGCACCGAGACGGCAAAGGTCAAACAGCGCGGCCACCAGTCGCTGCCGACCTACGGTGTGGGCACCGAATATTCCCGCCCCGAATGGCAGGCCGTGTTCCGGCAGATGATGGGTCGTGATTTGATCCGGCCCGATCCGGCCCGACACGGTGCGCTGCGCATGACCGATGCCGCCCTGTCGATCCTGCGCGACGAGGCTAAAATCACCCTGCGCCGCGATACGATCAAGGCCGCAGGCAGCGGCCCGCGCCGACCAGCGGTCAAGGCGATGGTGGGCGAGGAAGACGCGCCGTTGCTGAGCGCGCTCAAGGCCAAGCGGCGCGGGCTGGCAGAAGCTGCAAAAGTGCCCGCCTACATCATCTTTACCGACCGCACCCTGATCGAGATGGCCGAGACGCGCCCCGCCAATCTGGATCAGATGGCAGGGGTCAGCGGGATCGGTGCGAAAAAGCTGGAAAGCTACGGCGCCGCTTTTCTGGAGGTCATCAACGGTGAGGCAGAGGCGATGCATCCGCAGCGCCGCAAGCTGGCCGGGCGCGATGCAGGCACGGTTTATGACCAGCTGCTAGAGGCGCAGTCGGGCCTGTCGCGCGGCGCGCTGGGCACGGAAAAACCGCTGAGTTGTTCGGCCTCGTTGCTGGCAAAGGTGGCGCAGATGCGCAACGCCGATGCCAGCGGGCTGGAGCGGGTTCTGGGCGAACGCCGCGCGGCGCGTTTCGGGGCCGCGTTTCTGGACGTGCTGCGGCAAGCGGACTAGATGATGTCATCAAAGACAAAGAAGGAGCGGATATGCTTGTTGTGATTTCCCCTGCAAAGCGGCTGGACTGGGCGGAGCGGGATGTGCAGACCACGGCCCCTGATTTTTCACAGGATGCCGCACGGCTGGTCAAGACTGCGCGCAACCTGACCCTTGGTGATCTCAAATCGCTGATGTCGCTCAGCGACGATCTGGCGCGGCTGAACCGCGACCGGTTCAAGGCGTTCGAGGAGGCACCAGAGGCCGGGCTGACCCGCCCTGCCGCACTGGCATTTGCGGGCGACACCTATCAGGGACTGGAGGCGGATAGTCTGGATTCAGAGGAGCTGGCGTTCGCACAGGATCATCTACGCATTCTGTCGGGGCTTTACGGCCTGCTGCGTCCGCTGGATGCGATCCAGCCCTACCGGCTGGAAATGGGCAGCAAGCTCAGGACGCGGCGGGGCAAGAACCTGTACGACTATTGGGGCAGCGATCTGTCGCACGCACTGAATGCGCAGGCTGCGGAGACAGGCAGCGACGTGCTGGTCAATTGCGCCAGTCAGGAATATTTCGGTGCCGTTGATCTCAAGGCGCTCAAGCTGCGGGTCATCACGCCACAGTTCATGGAGGACAAGGGCTGTGGCAAGGGCCCCAAAATCGTCAGCTTTTTCGCGAAGAAAGCACGCGGCGCGATGGCGCGGTTTGTGATGCAAAAGCGGATTACACAGCTGGACGCCTTGCTGGAATTCGACATGGGCGGCTATGCCCATGCGCCCGATCTGTCCAAACCCGACGCGCCGGTCTTTTTGCGGCCCTACCCCGCGTCCTGAGCCTTTTGCGTGGCCGGCACGCACGGCAGGCGCGTGCCCTCGGGCTGGGCCAGCATGACGTGCTCTTCGATCATCGCGCGGCGCAGGGGTTTCGTGAGGTAGTGATCCAGACCCGCTTGCAGGATTGATTTGTCATCGTCAGGCAGGGCGTGGGCCGTCATCGCGACCACGGGCACATGCCGGCCCGTCCGCGCCTCAATATTGCGGATCGCGCGGGTTGCTTCCTTGCCGTCCATGCGTGGCATGGAGATATCCATAAATACCAGATCGGGCGCAAAGCTCTGATACAGCTCGACCGCTTCTTCGCCGTTGTTGGCAAAGACCAGATCAACATCCAGTGCCTTGATCATTTTGCCGAAAACCAGCTGGTTGGTGCGGTTGTCTTCGGCGGCGAGGACGCGCATCTGGCGCAGTTGCGCGGGCGGTTCGGCAGGCGTGACAGGGGGGGCGGCCACCCTCGATGGCAGGGCGTCGCCCAAGGCGGAAAAGAACGCCCGCCGCGGCAGGGGTTTTTGCAGCAAGGCGATGAACCTCTCCTGATCCTCTGGTTCCTTGAGACCGGCCAGATTCGAGCTGAGCACCAGAACACCTGCACGGGATTTACGCGCATGTGCCAGCGCCAGAACCGCACGGGCATCCAGCTGCGGCATCGCATGTTCGGTGATGATGAGGTCGATGGTATCGTCCAGCGCCGCCTCCGCCTCTTCAAGACTGCCCACACCTGTGATCTCAAGCTGTAGCTGCGCCAGCTGTCGCGCCAGTATCTCGCGGTTGGCAGGCATGGGATCAACGACCAGCACGCGGCGGATGTGCGGGGCCAGCGCAGGGTACGCCATGTTGATCGGCCCGTCCGCCTCCATCGTCAACCGGAAGCCAAAGCACGATCCGCTGCCTTCCTCGGAGGTGACCCAGATGTCGCCCTTCATCAGCTCGACCAGCCGCTTGGTAATGGCAAGGCCAAGGCCGGTGCCGTCAAACTGGCGGTTCCGCTCGTTCTCGACCTGATTGAATTCCCCGAAAATATGGCCGGTCATGCCTTCGGGAATGCCGATGCCCGTATCCTCGACCGCGATGTGGGTCGCGACCCTGCCGGTGGCCGCATCTGCCACGCCCGTCACCCGCACCAGCACATGCCCGCTGGTCGTGAATTTGATCGCATTGCCGATGAGGTTGGTCAGCACCTGCCGGATGCGGCCGGCATCCCCCAGCAACGCGCTGGGCAGGAACAGATCATAGTCCAGCACCAGTTCCAGCCCCTTGTCGCGGGCCATCGGCTGCAACAGCATGATGACCTCCTGACAGGCGCGTTCCAGATCAAAGGGCGCATTGTGCAGCTCAAGGCGGTCCGCCTCGATCTTGGAATAATCCAGCACGTCATTGATGATGACCAGCAGCGCCTCGCCCGAGTTGCGGATGGTCTGGGCATAAAGGCGCTGTTCCTCGTCCAGCGCAGTGTCGTTCAACAGTTCGGCCATGCCGACCACACCGTTCATCGGGGTGCGAATCTCGTGGCTCATGTTCGCGAGAAAGGCGGATTTGGCACGGTTGGCAGCCTCTGCCTGCTGGCGCGCGGCGTCCAGTTCGCGTTCATAAATTACGGTAGATGTAATATCCAACCCAAGGGAGACGACATCACCACCCGGCCCGCGCTGGTCGACCATCTTGATGTATCGGCCATTCCACAACTGGATCACAACCGGTTCCGGCTCTCGCTCCTGAAAGCGGGCGAGCATGCGGCGGCGCCATTCTGTCGGCTCTACCTCGCCCAGATCGACAATCCCCTCATCCGTGAGCGCCTGTAGGATGGTGACATAGTTGGCACCTGTCTGGATCGCCTCCAGCCCCTCAAAGACGGACAAATAGGCCTCGTTCGCCATGATCAGATGGTTGTCCACGTCAAAAAAGGCAAAGCCGTCCTTGATCGTTTCGATGGAGTGCCACAGACGCCGTTCGACCACGGCGATCTTTTCGTGCGCGGCGTTAAGATCGGATTTCACCCGCCGGTTTTCCGCGCCCATGCTTTCGACCAGCGCACGGGTGTCGACAATCTCGTCGCTCAGCTCACGCGCGTGACGGCCCAGTTTGCGGTTGGCGGCAAACAGCTCTGCCTTCTTCAGCTCCAGCATCCGTTCCGCCGCCAAACGGCCGCGCCGCTCCTCGGTGAGTTTTTGCTGCAAGCTCATCCAGTCCCCCGCACATCAGGCGCATCCGGCCTCTTGTGCCCCAATGAGGGTAAAGATGTGCTTAAGTCGCCAAAGATCAGACGCCTTTTCCGGCAAGAGCAGGGGTGTGCCCTGCTATGTGCAGGCTTCTTGCTACCGCCGCCCCTCGCGCAGCCATGCGGCTGTAATCAGGCCCGCGCCGAGCAACAGGACCAGCCATGCCGGCAGGATCGGCGTCTGGCGCACATCGCGCGTCTCATAAGCGTCGCGGGGGGTGAGGCCGATCCACCCGCGACCCGCTGCCGGACGGCCCGCGCGCACATCGCGGATGCGGGGCAGCCCGTCCTCGATCCGCAATTCCCCACCGCGCATCGCAACCCGCACGGGTTCAAGCACGCTGGCATCCGCAATCGTATCGATGAATTCGCGCGGCGCGGCAGGGCCAAGGCCGATCACGCTCAGCTGGTCGCCGTTCTCCAGACGGTACAGCCCGATTTCAGGGCCAACAAATGTCGTCTCGAACCTGCCGGGTGCGGCGGGGGACAGCGGCAGTTCCGTCACTGTGCCATCGGGTGCGGTGATGATCAGCGGGGCGACTTCCTCGCTCAGCGTGCGCCGTTCGATCCGCATGGTTTGACCTTCGGCGACGGCGGTCAGGGCTTCCTCCTCCAGCTCCGGCTCACCCATCATCCAGTGGGCCAGACGGCGCAGCAATTCCAGCTGCGGCCCGCCCCCTTCATAGCCGCGGTTCCACAGCCACGCGTGGTCCGAGGCCAGCAGCGCCACGCGACCCTCCTCCACACGGTCGAGGATCAGCAGCGGTCGGTCCTCGACACCCGTCATAACCGTATTGCCGGCGGTTGCCTCCACGTCGATCTGGCGCAACCAGCGACCCCAGTCGCCGCTTTGTGGCAAGCCGGTTGTGACAGGATGGCGCGCGCCCAGATCCGAGATCACGGGCAGGTAGGGCTGATCGATCACGCGGGCCGAGGGCGTGGCCGGCAGCACCTCGCCTAACGGGGTGCGGAACAGGCTTTCGGCGCTGGCAAAATCCGGCCCCGCCGAGACAAGAACCGCACCGCCCTTGCGCACATAATTCGCGATGTTCTCAAGGTACAGCGAGGGCAGGATGCCGCGCCGTTTGTAGCGGTCAAAGATGATCAGGTCGAAGTCGTCAATTTTCTCCATGAACAATTCACGGGTGGGAAAAGCGATCAGCGACAGCTCGGACACCGGCACGCCGTCCTGTTTTTCGGGTGGCCGCAGGATCGTGAAATGCACCAGATCGACGGAGCTGTCGGACTTGAGCAGATTGCGCCATGTGCGCCCGCCCGCGTGGGGCTGACCGCTCACCAACAGCACGCGCAACCGGTCGCGCACGCCGTTCATCTGGATCACGGCGGCATTGTTTCGGTCTGTCAGCTCCCCCGGCGCTTCGGGCAGGGAAAAGCGGATGACGTTGCGCCCGCCGTGCGGCAGGGTCACGGGCAATTCCAGATCCTGACCGATCGGCACACGAAAGGTCTGCGCGTCCTCGCCATCAATCGAGATATCGAGCGCGGCAAATTCTTCTTGCACGGGTACGGCACCCAGATCGTCGATGCGCAGGGTCAGCACGACAGGCTCCCCGATGATGGCAAAGGCCGGCGCGCCCAGCACGCGCAGGCGGCGGTCCCAGTCTGTCGCCTCCCCGCTCAGCATGACGTGGAAGGGGGCAGGCAGGTCGACAGGCAGATCGGCGTCATGCACACGCCCGTCCGTGAGGGCCACGATACCCGCAACCCGCGCGCGCGGCTCTTCGGCCAGTGCTTCGGTCAGGGTGGTCATCAGCTGGGTGCCGGCATCGCCCTGGCCGTCAGGCACTGTGATGCGGCGGATTTCGGTATTGGGACGCGCGGCGATCTGTGCGGCCAGCGTGTCGGCGGCGCCCCCTGTTTGCGCGGCGCGGTTGCCCAGCCGCTGGCTGGCACTTTCGTCCTCAAGCATCAAAACAATATCGGTCAGCGGCGCACGGTCCTCTTGCTGGAAGGACGGGCCAGAGAGTGCGGCCAGCACGACCAGCCCCGCCAGTGCCCGCAGACCCCAGCCGCGCAACCCGCGCACCAGCGCCAGTAAGACGCCCAGCCCCGCGATCACGGCGACCATGCCGAACATCGCCCAGGGGATCAGCGGATCAAATACGATGCTGGATGTCATTGGCCCAACCTGTCCAAAAGGGCAGGCACATGGACCTGATCCGATTTATAATTGCCGGTGAGCACATGCATCACCAGATTGACGCCAAAGCGGTACGCGATTTCGCGCTGCCGCTCGCCGCTGTAGCCGCGCCCGACGGGCAGCAGCGGTGCGCCGCTGGCGTTGACCGCCCATGCGGCCGCCCAGTCATTGCCGCCAATCACCACCGGCGTGACCCCGTCGTTCAGATCCCGAAACGGCATGCCCTCGACAGCTTCGGCGTTGGGGTCTGCCGCCTCGACCCAGACATCGCGGCTGTTGTGACGACCGGGAAAATCCTGCAACAGATAGAAAGTGCGCGTGATGACGTGGTCGCCGGGCAGCGGCTCAAGCGCGGGAATGTCCAGTGGCAGTGCCAGCTCTTGCAGCTTGCGCCCGTTCGGGCTGGACGCGCCAAAGCTGGCAGTGTCCGCATCGCGCGTGTCAAACAGGATCATCCCGCCCGAGCGCAGATAGGCGTTCAGCTTTGCATAGGCCTCGGCCGAGGGGGTCGGCTGGCGCGGCGTGACGGGCCAGTAGAGGATCGGGAAAAAGGCCAGCTCGTCCGTCTCCAGATTGACGCTCATCGGGGGGGCAGGCTCAACGGAGGTGCGGAAAAACAGCGTATCGCTGAGGCCCGTCAGACCCGCCAGCGCGACCTCGTCCAGCTGCGCGTCGCCGGTGATGACATGGGCCAGCACCAGTTCCGATGTGGCGGTCAGGGCGAATTCCTCGGGGGCGGTCTGGGCATCGACCGGCGCAGCGGTCAGCAGTAGCGCCCCCAGAACCAGCGTGGCCGCCGCATTGCTTCGCCCCAGCAGGCGGCCGGACAGCGCCAGCGAGACGACGACATCGGCCAGCAGCAACAGGATCGCAAGGCTCAGCAGCCAGCCCGCAACAGGCTGTTCCGGCGCCACGGCCAACCCGCGCACGGGCACATCCGAAGGCCAGCTGGCGCGCGTCAGCGCGTCCTGCGCGGTCAGGACGTTGCGGGCCAGCGTCCGGTCGCCGGAGGTGTAGATGCCGGGCGGCACCATCGGACTGGTCGGCGCGTCGATCAGGTCGGGGCCGTCGACACCCGGCAGGGTGCCTGCGTCGCTCAGCGTGCCGAACCCGTCCAGCACGCGGCGCGGGCTCCATGTTGTGCCCTCCAGCGCGGCGGTTGTCGCGCTCGCGGCAGAGGAGGAAACGGCCAGCCGCTCCATCATCTCGACGAACAGACCCGACAGCGGCAGGGTCGACCATTCGGCGGTGGCCGTGACGTGGAACAAAACGATCTGGCCCTGACCCACGGCCTTGCGCGTGACCAGCGGCGTCCCGTCACTGAGCGAGGCGATCACGCGGGTGGCCAGTGTGGGGTCGGGCTGTGCCACAACCTGCGCGCTGACCGTCACATCCGCAGGCACGTTCAGCCCGAAAAATGGGGAGCCTGCCTGAAACGGTGACAGGGCTTTGGGCGCGCCCCAGCTCATCGCGCCACCGACGCTGCGCCCGCCTGCGCGCAGACGCACGGGCATCAGCGGATCCTCGTCGATGCGCGAGATGTCAGAGGCAGCGATGCGCGGCCCTGCAAACCGGACCAGCATGCCACCGCTCTCGATCCATTCGGTGAGGGGGGCGGCCTCTGCCTCTGCCAGCGTGGCGACATCGGCCAGCACGATCACGTCGGGGTTGGCAGGCAGCACATCGGCAAGGCTGCCATCGATCAGATCAGCGGTGGGGGCCAGCGCCTGTTCGATGTAGTGCAGCGGCGACAACAGCTCCAGCCCTTCGCGGTTTTCGCGCGCGGCGATCAGCGCGACCTCGCGGCGGCGCAATCCGTCATCGCTCAGGGTCGAGGCCCCGGCAGAGCGTTGGCCCGCAATATCGAACCGCGTGATGCGCGCGCGCAGCTCGGACGGCAGGACCAGCGCGGTCTCGGCCTCTGTGCTGCCCTCCTCAAAGCGCGCGGTGGCAGTGGCAAGGATGCGCCCGTTGCCCGCCGGATCGCGCCCCTGCGCCTGAATGACCACATCGCGTTCGGCCCCGGCGGCGGCGCGCAAAACGCGCAGCTGCACCGCGCCATCGCCGTAGGTTGCGGGTAGAATAGCCAGTACGTTGGCAGCGTTTTGATAGGCCTCGACGCTGCCGCGTTGTTGCAGGGCGGCCAGCAGGTCGTCGCGGCCGTCATAGGCCAGCGTGTCACTGAACCACAGCGTGTCGAAATCCCCGATGTCGCTGATCGCCTGCGCTGCCGTTTCCAGCATCGGCGCGGTGGGTTGCCAGGGCGCAGGCACCAGCCCCGCCAACCGGCTGCGCCACACATCAGCCGACTGGAACACGGGTGTCTCGGGGCGGGTCAGGGTCAAAAAACCGACCGTACGGTCAAGGCGTCCGGCGCGGGTCAGCTGCGCCTCGATCGCCTCTTGTTGCTGGGGCCAGCGGGTCGCGCCCGCCCATGAGCCATCCAGCACGAACAACAGCGGGCCGTCACCCTCTGCCTGCTTTGCCTCGGGGTTGAGCACGGGACCGGCAAGGCCCAGAATGATCGCGGCAACAGCCAGCATGCGCAGCAGCAGCAGCCACCACGGCGTGCGGTCCGACACGCTCTCGTCGTCCTTGAGGCCCAGCAGCAGGGCCACGCCCGGAAAGCGGCGCTTGATCGGCGCGGGCGGCACGGCGCGCAGCAGCAACCACAGGAGCGGCAGAGCCGCCAGCGCCAGCAGCAACCACGGCGCGGTAAATCCGATGCCCCCCAGAACCGTCATGCCGCCACCGCCCGCGCGTCCAGCGCCGAATAGAGCCACAGCAGACCCGCCTGCGCCGTGCTGTCGGTGTGATGCACGCCATAGCGCCAACCGGTCAGTGCACAAAGCGCTTGCAGCTCTGCCTTGCGCTCTGCCAGCCGCGCAAGGTAGCGGTCGCGCAGATCACTGGCCTTGAGCGTCTCGTGGCTGAGGGTGCCGCCGATGCTTTCGAAAATGGTCCGGCCCGAGAAAGGGAACGCCTCCTCGGAGGGATCAAGGACGTGGCACAGCACGCCGCGCACGCCGCGGTCGGCGGCTTTTGTCAGGGCGGTGCGCACGCCGTCGATGTCGCCCATGAAATCCGAAATGAACAATGCGCGGGCGTGGGGAATCATCGCGCGGTGTTCGGGCGGCGCGTAATCCGCCGCATCATCGCGGCAAAACAGCGCCGCCAGTGACAGGATCTGCGGGCGGCCCGCGCGGGGTGGCAGGGCGGTGCCGGTCAGGCCCACACGCTCCCCCCCCCGATTGAGCAGGATCGCCAGGGCCAGCGCCAGCACGCGCGCGCGATCAATCTTTTGCGGCACAGCGTCCGAGGAGGCAAAGCGCATGGACGCCCCCTGATCCACCCACAGCATCACCGATTGCGCAATTTGCCATTCGCGTTCGCGCACGAATTCCGTGTCACCCATCGCAGAGCGGCGGTGATCGACGGCGCGGCGGCTGTCGCGGGATTTGCGCATTGCGCCGGGCACGCCCGCGGGCGGCGCGCCGCACCCGCTGTCGCCCATGGCGGGGGCGGGGGAGCTCGGCGCCGCCCTGTCGGGGCCGGGCCTACCCTCCGTGCCGCTCCTCTTTATGCACGGCTGTGAGAT
>ENA-ORXR01000893-ORXR01000893.1-marine-metagenome-genome-assembly--contig:-NODE-893-length-35691-cov-31.086286_pt1 | contig 35691 bp, 27 predicted proteins | sample MGYA00237866_ERZ511479 | MGnify/ENA metagenome assembly ERZ511479
ATTTGAGTGTGTAAAATATTAGGGGAACTTTAATTTGTTTGAATGTATCATAAATTGGTAGCATTAATTAAAGGTACAGTAGTACCGATTCCGTTTGTAGTAAGGTCTAAAGAACAACCGATTGAGGTACGTTAGTACCGACCCCGATAGCTATCGGGGTTAGTGCGTATAAACGGGGTCGGTACTAACGCACCTTATTAGCTTGGGGGAACTTTCTTGCTACAAACGGAGACGGTGCGCTGCACCTTTTATATATAATTGCCCCTAATGTTTTACACACTCTATCAATTTTAATATAACAACCTCTTTGTGATTTTTAGCTCAGTTCATATTTTTTTGCCCCTAATATTTTACACACTCATTTAAATAACCAACATACACCGCCTCCACATCGTAAGTGCCGGGAGCTATATCATCAAAAGAATATTCGCCTTCAAGAGAAGTCGTCATTCCTGCTATTTGAATGTTGTCTTCAATGAGTATGACATTGGCAAAAGGTAATTGTTCGCCTGTTTTTTCATCCAAAATTATCCCTTGAATGGATTGTGCTGTGCCGATTTGTACGATTAAAATAGCGATGATGATTATTATTGAATGTCTCATAAGTTATGTTTGATGCAATTTTCACGTTTTTTGGTGTACAAATTCAAAGATTTTTCATAAACCATTCGTAGGAACAGGGCATGCCCTGTCCCTACGAATGGGAATAGGAATAGGGTTGTGAAATTATCAAGAAATTAATTTTTTCAACTTCTCATATGCCGCATTTTTCAAAAAACCAACACCATCTTTCATCTCATTCAAATCCTGTTCAAATCGCTCCATATACATTTCTGCATCAGGGAAATACCGAATTTTTCCTAATAATTCCAATGCTTTTTCCGTATCATTTTTTAATACAAAATAAACAGCACGCTGACGCAGAGCTTCGGCTGCATCGGAGGATTCGTCGTTGAATTTTTGAAGGTCGTCGAGGTCGAGAATGGTCGTGCGTCGCTTGAGAAAACCTACGAATGATTCATCCTTACTCAATAGTGCCTTGCAAATTGCCGCCGGAACATTCGCTTTATCTTTTACTTCATCGCCTTTGAACATACGCGGTTCTACGATGCTGTTTAGGTCGTCTGCCATATCCATGTTGGTGTATTGCACGACGATACGCGATGCCAGGGGATGTTGCTCATTGCGGCGTGTCACGCCACAAAAAGTACCGATATAAATCGTGCTGCGACGGCTGTTTTCGGTATCAATATGCGGCTCGCTCTCCGCCACGCGTAATATGAGAAAACCCAACCTGCCCGTAGCCACATCCCTCAGCGTGATATATACAATCGCCCCCACGATTTCGACGTAACCATAGGCAATCGTGCGCTCGTTACCTGCATGTCCGATGTGTTCTACGAAGCCGGACTTATTGATTTTCAATCCACTACGGCGAATACCGCCTTTTCCGTAGGAATACATTTTATAAATGCCCTCAATCCGCAGATTTTTGTATTTATCCAAATCCGAAAAACGAGTAAGGGGAATATTCAAACCCTGTTGATTCCGAGAGATATAATTGATGATGCTGTCGAGCGTACTGTCTCCCTTTTTCGGGCAAGGTGATAGCGTATTTGGCGGGACACCTTCCGAAAGTGTATCATCCCGCATCACCACGACTGGACCTGTACCAAGTTCGAGCGCAGGTTCGTACATAGTATTGTGGCTGCCGAGCAGATAGTCGCCCCCCGCTTTGGTCAGTATGAGGCTGATAAAACGGGTGTTATTATTGGCGTACATATTCAGGATGATGTAGGCTTGGTCATTGAGCGCATCGTTTTGTACGTAGCCCCGATAGATGATTGCTTCGCCGTTTTTATTTTTCCGGTTCATCATATCGCATCTCAATACGCCTGTATTGTCATCCTCATAAATTCGCAAGATGCCTTCGCCTACGGTCGAATAATAATGATTGCGTTTGAGTTCATTTTGCAATCCTTCGGCGGTCATGTATCGTTCGTTATAATAAATGCGATAGTAGCCGCAAAGCGTTTTTGTTGCCTGATAAAAAAGGGCAGTTTGCTTGGCGGGTGCAGGCTCAAGACGCAAATCCTCGAAGTCAAATTTTAATCCGCCGACAAAGGCAGGTTTGTTGAAATGCGCTTTATTAAACAGGTATTTTTTTATGGCTTTTTGTTGCTCGGCATCCAAAACAGTATTTCCACGTTCATTTTTTAGTGAAATGTCCGATTGTTCGCGAAGTGGTTCAGCAAAATTGTCTGCACTTTCTATTCGATGAAAAAGACATTGACTGCCAAGGCTTTGTCCGTCGGTATTATTGTAGAGGAAAACGGCTTGGATGAGTTTTGGCGCGTTTTCCTTACCGATATAGGCGTAAAATATCAATCTGAAATCCTCTTCTTTATAGGTAATGAGCAATTTGTCTTTATTGATAATTTCGACCTGAATGGGATTTCTGCGCTCGTATCTGTGCCAGTATCGTTTGCTGGTGTATATAAGGTAGCTGTTTCCTTCGAGCGAAATGTAGAGGTTCGAGATTTGGAACTTGCCCGATTTGGTGTTGTGCAAATTATAGGTGTTATAATAACCGCTGACGCGCCGCAGGTCTTTTTTTGCGGCTTCTTCCGTTTGGATAACAATTTCAAGGGCTTCAAAAAATCCCATTGTTTTTGCCGAACATTGACCTTTAATTAAGGTAGATTTGAGGGTCTTGGGCGATAGGACAAGGCGATTTTTGTCTTCATCAAATTGCTCAAAATCATCAGGCGGATTGATGAGATTTCGCTTTAATCTTTCATAAACGATGTCTGCGTCATCACGGTTTTCGTTGATGTGTTTTACTATTTTATCCCACAAAAAATCCAATACCAAAGTGTAATTGGATTCAGATATTTCCTTGAATTCAACTCCCTTCACGAAAGGTGTCTCAAATGGATATACACAATTGATGACGATATCCAATAATTGCGGTGCTATACTTTTTGCCTTGTTTGCCACGTTATAATTTGAGTTGCGAGTTGCGAGTTATTTTTTATGTGTATTCAAATAACTCGGAACTCCTAAACCCTAACTCGGGTTATTGACTTGTCACTAAATTTGATAAGTGTTTTGTAGCACAAACGGTTATCAAACTTAAATAAATATTAAAATGTAGAAATGTTTGCGATGTACATGCAACCATTTTTGTGTTTTTTATTTCTAAAAACCTGAAAGACATGTAAGTTCAACTCCGAATACAACACAAACTACAACTACTATCCATCTACAACCTCAAATTGAACATGGATAAAGAACTTAGTTTCAACTAGATTGGAATTGTTTTGAAATTGGAGTTATATCCGGTTTTGGGGTTGAAGTTGCAGAACTTCTTTTCGTGAAAAACACGTCTTTCATATTCAAGTATGAAAGCATCAATAATTCCGATGTTGGAGTGCGTCTTTTTCCGTTGTACTTCGGTTATTTTTCGTCATCCCGAATCGAGTACGGGACAGGTTGTAGCTTAGGCTATAATCCTCAAAATAAGCCTTGTGCAACGAAAAAATACACTACTCGAAAATCGGAATTATTGACACTTTCATACTTAAAACGTAATTGTTCATCGAAAAATTCCCAAAATTTCAGAAAAATTGGTGACGTAGGGAACTATTTTAATTTTCCAGACGTTTTATTATCAGAAACGTTATTAATCAAACAGTTACACCAAAATAAAAATTAACCACGATATGGATATACTACAAGGAAAGGATTTGTTTAGATGCGAATAGTTTTAATTTCCTAGTGAATTAAATCAAAATTTCAACGCTAAATAGAAATTGCACTAAAATCTGAAAAATTATCTGCTATTTGCAATAAAAAAAGGATTGCCCCTGATAGAAGCAATCCTTATATTTTGAATTTCTGCTTAAAACCTATTTGACACAGGTTCGGAAACAGAAATTACGTTAAATTTTCGACGACCTAACGTAATTTTCTACAAAAGTAGGGCAATTTTAGCTCACTTACAAATTTTCGGCGTATTTATTTTACGCGAAAGTCTTCCGTCCGACTCAAATTCAGGTTTTATGTAGGATTTTGTAAAACCCGAATGTCGCTACCCGGCGATGTTCACACCTATGTAAGACTATGAAACGATTAACAGCAATTTTCATGTTCATCCTCATGATGACTACTGCAATGTTTGCAGGTACAGGTATCACTGTTGTAGCTCAGGGACGTACTGTAGTAGTTGAAGTAATTGATACGAATGTTTACAACATCATTGCACTCAACGGATCGGAGAGATTTACACGGTCAAGACTTATGACTCAAAATACAGGACCACTCTTTTTTGATGTACCTGAGGGTCAAAACACCATTATTGTCATGGCTGTAAATATGAATACCGGTGAGCCGGAAAGACTTGAAATTACGCTTGAATAATTTTAAAAAAATAGTACCGGCTTCAATTGGTGCAGCACCGCTTTGCTTAGGCAGGGCGGTGCTTTTTTGTTGGAGTTTAGGGAATTCGAAAATTCGGCAAATTCCTTTTTGCAAAGTCTAAAGTTCCATGATTTTGAGTTGAAGCCATTCCCTATAAGCAATATTTTCGAGGGTGTGGAGTTCGGACATCAGTGTGTTTTTTTGTGTTGCTGTGGCGTGTGTATCTTGCGTGTAGCGGTATAGTTTAGCGACCATTTCGACAAAATTGATGTTGCGCTCATAAACGGTATTTAGGTTGTAAACCTCTCGCCTGTTTTCCATTGCTTGTATAAATCTATCACATTCCTTGAGGGTATCTGTTCGGTCAAAAAAATCAAATTTCCCGATAGGCTGCTTTTCTGCTTCATAAATACTTTTTATGCGTAAGGTTCTAAGGTGCATAAAATAAGGTTCGTTTCTAAATCTTTTATTGAATAGCAATTCAAATGCTTGGGCAAACCTCTGAATAGAGAAGAGATGATATGCCCGACAGATAATTTCGGTCTTGTCGCGTTGTCCGTCTTTTTTGTTTTTAACCTGATTAAGGTGCGCCTCCAATATTTCCGGAATTTTGTGACCATCTCCGTGCCGTGTGCACATAAAAGCATAGTTGATTAGTTTGTCGGGTTCGAGAAATCCTTCATCCATAAAAATATCCTTCTCGAAGGCGATTTTTAAGAGTTCATAACTCACTTTGCTGAAGGTGCTATTTTCTTTTTTGGCGATAAAGATGTAATTGGTCGCAAAGTTGATAATAATGGCAAGCTCGGAGGTGTCGAGATGAAGGTGTTTTTTGATAAGAGAAATAAGTGCCATCAAATTTGCTTCGTCAAACTTTGAGTTGTTAAACAGGTCAAAACACCTCGCGTACATTTGAATAAGTGGTGCTGAATTGTCCGTAAATTCGTTGGCAATAAGTCGAACTTCGCGTTTGAGACGCACCGCACTTTTCTCATTCAAAATGAGTTGGCGCACCATTACTTCTGTACAATATTTGAGTTTGGTCAAGCAATAATATAGGTCAATACTGTCGTGCAAATCGTTCATTGCCTCGCCTGCTGCCCATGCATTGGTATCTACATTAAAATACAAATTATCATTTAGTACGTGCAAATCCAGATAGTCGAATGAGGTTTTTTTGTTCATAGATTTTTTGCTGTCGTGCAAATCCTGAATGGTGCTTGTGTAAAGGTCGGAGAGGTCTTTATTGGGTTCACTGTTATTGGATAATTTATTTTTGAGATAACGAATTAGTATCATTTTTCTTTGCAGGTTGTCTTCATCGGAGCGTTCTTTTTCAAGTTGATAATAAATAATGGCGTCCGTCAAGTTTTTGTACAAACCCGACTTTATTCGGTTCATATTTGTTGGTTTGATGGATTTATTTTTTTTGGATAAACTGCGTTGGACAACTGCTTCATCCAATAAATCTTCGTAACCCGGTCCTGTTCTGACTTTTTTCTTGGCATTTGTTTTCAGGTAATCAAACATTAATAATTGGGCGTCCATAGCATATCCTGTACCCTCCGATTTTAAATAACTTCTAAATCGAGTGAGTTCTTTGGTTTCTAAATTCAAGAATAATTTGACGAGTCTGGAAGCTCTCATTATGGGTAATTTTTTGTTTTATGCTTTATGTTAAAATTAAGTTAAATGTGTTTAAAAAAAATATTTGATTACTTTTTGTGAATTTTCAAAACTAAATATGGACAATTCTTTATGCTGCAAAATTTAATACAATTGGTTTACTGTCAATAAATTACGTCGGTATTTAGGCACACCAATTTTGGCGTGACCTTATATATAGCCACGAATTTGTCTGGATTTGAGTTCCAAAAGATACTCAGGGGTAGCAAAAAAGTCTCATTTTGCAATCGTTCTAAAAAGAAAGGAACAAAGTTTCATACACAATAACTAATTCTGGATTTTAATGTGTGGATTTTGACATTCATTTTTATCTATACATAAAATTCAGAATGTGTTATTTGAACTTCCAAAATTAAAACATTAACACCGGAAAACAAAATTTGAGAAACTTTAGCGTCAGAGAAACTTTAGCACAAAAAAACAAAAGCATTAGCGTCAGGAAAACATTAGCACAAAAAAACACATAGGGTTAACGCCAAGAAAGCCTTAACACAGAAAAACACTAAATATTAACGCCAAGAAATATTAGCACAGAAAAACCAACAAATTAACGTCAGGAAACGCATTAGCACCGGGAAACAATATAGAACAACTAACACCAAGAAAAATTAGCACAAAAAAACACATAAGGCATTAACGTCAGGAAAGCCTTAGCACGGAAAAACACTAAATATTAACGCCGGGAAATATTAGTACAGAAAAACCAACAGATTAACGTCAGGAAACACATTAGCACCGGGAAACAATATAGAACAACTAACGTCAGAAAACATTAGCACAAAAAAACACATAGGGTTAACGCCAAGAAAGCCTTAACACAGAAAAACACTAAGTATTAACATCAGAAAACACATTAACACAAAAAAATGGGAACGCAGAAAGCGAACTATAACACCAAAAAATATTAGCACAAAAAAACAAACACCAGAAAAAAATTAACGCCGGGAAACATCATGCACATAGAAGCCTGTGCCTCAAAAGGCGCGATTATCACACTCATGGGGTAGTTGCGCCTTCTTTTTTTGTATGTATAAGGAAAAGAATAAGTCGAGAATGTACTTTTACCCCTTACTGCTTAACTTGGGGTTAGTGATGAGGTTAATTGGCTATATGTTGACCCGAATCATTACAAAAAAGGAATCGGATATGCTTTGCTTCATTTCGCTTTAGAACGCTGTGAGGATACTGTTGAGGTCACAGTATTATCCGGCAATACACCCGCTATTCAGTTGTATTTGAAAATGGGATTTAAAATTATTGAAAAGAAACAAGGAAAACTCATTGGCAACGAAGCTTTTGACGCCGAAGGGCTCATTCTCGAATGGAAAAGATAAGCCGAAAGTTCAAAAGGCTTTATACTGGTTACACTTTATGATTAATCCTGTTGTGATTGCCAAAAACGTACAAAAAACGCATATACCATTAAATTAAATGTTAGCCAAAATGAACATATTTTCCGCAAGTTTGCTATAAAATGCTTAATTTGCAGTCTCAACCATTGCCAAACATTCGTAACTCACACTTACCTGTCAAACACCATTTTACTTGATATAGCAACATTTATATCAGTAGCTGCGTATTTTATATAATCAGCTATCCCAAATAATTTAGGGAAGAGGAAGAAAATAATCTACCCCAAATGAAGAAGTTATTTTTTTTATATGTTTGGCTAAATTTGACGCGCATAGCTGGGCTACGCAAGGAAAATTTAGTGAAACATATAAGAAAAAGAACGATTCAGACGGGTAGATTATTTTTTTCGTCTTCCCTTATAAGTGCCAATGGCACTTCTCATGTATTATAGACAAGAACACGGAGATATAAAACGTCTTGAAGCAAAATGGCAACTAAAATCTCTCTTTTCTCGTCTCTTTTTTTTATTAAAGTAAAACTGTTCACTAACTAAGTACTAAGTCAAGGTTTCAAGTATAAGTTCAAAATATGTTCTTATTCTTTAATCTGACTTATTTATTAAAAAGTAAAAGAAATGAAACAAGCTTTACACGTATTGATTTTCGTTCTATTATCGACTATGACGTCGTTCGCACAAACCAATTGTACCAACGTCGTTATGCCTACTATCGACATAGGACCGCCAATCACAATATGCGACGGTGAATCTACCGACCCTGCGGTAGTCACCACTTCATCAAATTTACCAACGATGGAGTACCTTATCATTGACCTTAACCAAACAGCACTTGACGGCTTAGGTCCCGCCATTATCGGTATTGATGACGACGGAGAGTTTGTACCATCAGATTTAGGTATCAGAGGTGATGCCAATATTGCAATCGTACCAATTGCATACAATATTCAAGACTTCCGCGACGTGGTGGACGCTTCTTTTAACAATATGTACTTGGGCAAACCCTGCTGTGCATTCGTCGATGCCATTTATCCAAACTTCTGTGCAGCTATGATAGCCAAAGGCTTGACTGATACGGATAATATTAATGGCATTTCCGACATCATCGGAATATTGGATTTGATACTCTTGACAAGCGGCAAAGATTCTGTAGAAGGCTTGGTCTATAAAATTATCTTATTGGAAAACTTAATCAAAGCCATCCCCGACGAATGTCTTGAGCCAATGAGTATTTGCTATGCCATCAGCCCTACACGACAAGTGTACAACATCATCGAAACACCCACCGTAAATGATGTTTCGGAAACTGCACCTAATCAAATCACAGTAGATGCAAGCCTCACCAGTGGTGGTACTTTGGAATATGCACTTGACCCGGCAGGACCTTGGCAAAGTAGCAATGTATTCAATAATGTACCTCCGGCAGGACTAGTATATGTACGTACTGTTGGGTCACAATGTATGACATCTTTTCCATATTTGACCGCATCTTTGGCAGTCGAATTGGGTGATTTTAAAGTAGCTATACAAGGCACAACCAACCTTATCTCATGGACAACATTTACAGAGACCAACAATGAAGGTTTCTCTATATATCGCGCTGATGATGGCGTGAATTTTGAAAAAATCGCATGGATAGAAGGCGCCATCAATTCTACCGAAACAAAATCATATCTCTACCGTGATGATGCACCTCTATTTGGCAAAAACTACTATGCACTTTCTATGGAAGATATTAGTGGAAGTACGACCTTCTCCGACGTAGTGGTTGTGAGTCGCGAAGAAGTAGCAGACCGCTTCAATGTACTTGCTGTACAAAATCCGGTAGCTAACGACATGCTCCAAATCACCTTTTCCAATAATGCAACGGGGAATTTTGAGTACATGATTTACGATGCAAGTGGAAGAGTTGTCATGCGAGGTACAGATACTGTACTTGAGGGTATCAATAATTTTACCGTTGACGTATCACAATTGAATCCTTCGATTTACATTTTTGTAGCCACCAAAGATGGTTTTAATGTTAGTGAGAAATTTATGATCAACTACTAATAATGAGTGAATTTTTGAATTTTGAATGAGTGAATAAATGACAATTTACAGGTTTATTCATTCATTCAAAATTCACTCCTATACTTTGGACATTTTGGAAATTAGGCTTGAATGGCTATCGGTCTAACTTTGCCTAAAGCGCAGCCTCGTCAGACGAATCCCTTTGTTTAGAGCGAATATTTTATACCATAAATCGGCATGTTTAGAAAAGCAGTTGACACTTTAAATGAACAAAAAATAATATACGCCGTTTGCTAAACTTTTCAAGTTTCGTACTCCGATAGCTATCGGAGAAGCATATCACAAATATTAGTAATTAACTAAAAGTCAGTGCATTATGTACGTTTACGAAACTCGAAAAGTTTAGCAAACGGATTTTTAAAATAGTATTTTTATTTTTAAATTGAGAAAAAAAGTGTAAACTACTTTTGTGAGAAATTTAAACATGTCCGTAAATCACTACATTTTACAACAAGCTTCGTCTGCCAAGTAAACTCCACAAGCAAACTTAGATGGATAACCCTAAGCCCAAGAAGGCACATAATATGGACCCCCCCTAAGTGCCAAATCCACGACCACCAACCTATCCAACATCGCTTGAAACAATGCAATTAAAACGAAGATAGTCTTCTCATTTTTAAGCACTCCTTTATACTTAAAATATAACTCATACACCCCCGGCGGATGCCCTCGGTTGAGAAAAAAAGATTTTTCGTGTCTAATTTCTAAGTGCATTTTGGGCGGATAACTCAGAAAACTCTTCAACTTCTCATCATCCAACAAGTCCTTGACTTTTTGCTCATCATTTGATTTAATAATAAATTTTTTATCAAAAAGCTTATCACCCACTTCAATATCCTGCATCCCCAAAAACTTACCCACCGGACTTAGTATATTTGCTCTGCGAATCTTCAATTCAAAATCTGTTTTGCTCAAAAATGGCGCACGCAAACGTGTGTATGTGGTGCTACCACCTTCAGTGTGGCTTACTGTAAAAATATCCATAAAAATTCTCCAATTTCGATAATTGACCAATAGGTGTTCTTTACCGAAAAAACCACCATGATTAAGATGTCCGTCTAATTCATTAGCAACTTTAGACCAAACATTTCGCCGAGAAGGTCCGAATAAACCCATAAGTATATTGTTTTGTTAAGAAATTATTGACTCTAAAATCGCAGATTCACCGCAATTTTCAAAATTATCTCGACAAATGATATTTTTTATTAGATAAATTATGACTTCTAGCAATGAAAATGTGCTGACTTCCGTCATCTCTTTTGAAATTTAAAATTTTTCCTATATCTTTGCACCCGAAATGATGACATACACACATACACATCACCACCATACAACATTTGCTTGACAACAAGTGGTGAGGATCTTATTGTACAATATAATATAAAGCCTGCTACTTCTGTAGTGGGCTTTTTTTATTTGGAATCAGTCCATAGTCGATAGACCATAGTCCATAGACAACCGCGAAATTATTTTTTCGCGCAGCGAAAATATAATACTATGGACTATGGACTATCGACTATGGACTATGGACTGCAAACTATGGACTATCGACTAAAATTAGCGATTCAAAAATCAGGACGCCTCAGCGACAAATCAAAAAAACTGGTTAGTGAGTGCGGCATCAAGGTCAAGGAAGGCAAAAACAAACTCATTGCTCCCTCGACCAATTTCCCGCTTGACCTCTTCTACCTCCGCGACGATGATATTCCGAAATACGTAGAAGACGGTACAGCCGATATAGGTATTTTAGGAGAAAATGTATTACTCGAAAAACAATCCGATGTCAATACAGTTATTCAATTAGGCTTCTCAAAGTGTCGGCTTTCCCTGGCGATTCCAAAAGCGGAAACATATACCGACAGCAGCTACTTTCAAGGCAAAAAAGTAGCCACATCCTACCCCGTCATTCTCTCTAAATATTTGAATGACAAAGGCGTACAAGCCGACATACACGAAATTAGCGGCTCAGTAGAAATTGCGCCCGGGATAGGTTTGGCAGAAGGCGTTTGTGATATTGTCAGTTCGGGAAGTACCTTGTTTAGCAATGGTTTGAAAGAAGTCGAAATCGTCATGCAATCGCAAGCCGTTTTGATTTCCAACAAAACAATGAGCGCAGAAAAACAAGCCATTCTCGACAAACTATTATTTCGTATTGAAGCCGTCCGACGTGCCGAAAACAGCAAATATATCCTCTTAAATGCCCCCGAAAATAAAGTGGACGACATCATAAAAGCACTGCCCGGCATGAGAAGCCCAACGGTATTGCCCCTTGCACAAAAAGGATGGGTGTCCATACATTCTGTCTTGAATGAAGGCGAATTTTGGGAAAAAATCGACCAACTTCGAGCCGCAGGTGCAGAGGGTATTTTGGTTGTTCCGATAGAAAAAATGATTTATTGAAAAAGTAACGAGTGACGAGTAGCGAGTATCGAGAAAAAAACGAACTCGCTACTCGCTACTCGTAACTCGCTACTCATATGAACTTACACCTACATCCGCCCCGCGACACATGGCAGCGCATCCTCCAACGTCCAACTTTTGAGACGCAGCAATTGGAGGCAACTGTCAGCAATATTTTGAAAGATATAAAAATGCGTGGCGACGAAGCAGTACGCGATTATACCGAAAAATTTGACAAAGTAAATTTGGAGAATTTTCGTGTAGAAAAAGCTGAATTTGAGGAAGCGCGTCACTCGGTTTCGCTCGAATTAAAGGCGGCATTACTCACTGCGAAGTCAAATATCACCCGTTTCCACGAAGCACAGCGAATGGAGACGCAAGCCATCGAAACCATGCCCGGTGTGCGATGTTGGCGCAAAAGTGTAGCGATTGATAAAGTCGGCTTGTACATTCCCGGTGGTACTGCGCCCTTGTTTTCTACCGTCTTGATGTTGGGCATTCCGGCGGCGATAGCGGGCTGCCGCGAGGTCGTGCTATGTACACCTCCGCAAGCAGATGGCAAGGTAAATCCTGTTATTTTGTATGCCGCAGAATTAGTCGGTATCAAATCTGTCTTCAAAATCGGTGGCGTACAGGCAGTCGGCGCGATGGCATACGGAACGGCAAGCGTACCGCGAGTCTATAAGATTTTCGGACCCGGCAATCAGTACGTTACAGTTGCCAAGCAACTCGTCAGTCGTGGCGGTGTGTCGATTGATATGCCAGCCGGACCATCGGAGGTTTTGGTCGTTGCAGATGATACCGCAAACCCGGCTTATGTAGCCGCCGACCTCCTTTCGCAAGCCGAACATGGCATTGATAGTCAGGTAGTTTTAGTGTGTTTTAATGAAAAAATAGCCACACAGGTACAAACCGAAATCAACGCACAACTAAGCGCACTACCCCGCGCCGATATTGCGCGTAAGGCACTAGAAAACAGCCACGCCGTCATCATTCAAACGGAAACCGAAGCCCTCGACCTCATCAACGAATACGCCCCCGAACACCTCATTATTGCGACAAAAAATGCAGATGATTTTTCGGAAAAAATAACAAATGCAGGGTCGGTATTCATCGGAAATTACACCCCCGAAGCCGTAGGAGATTACGCCTCCGGCACCAATCACACATTACCTACGAATGGCTACGCAACAGCGTATAGCGGTGTTTCATTAGATACATTTTTAAAGAAAATTACCTATCAAAAACTCACAAAAGAAGGTCTGGAAAATATCGGCGAAGCCGTCATGCAAATGGCAGCCGCCGAACAATTGGAAGGACACAAAAATGCGGTAGCAATACGCCTGCGGTAGTCTGCAGCAATCAGTCCGCAGTCCGCCGCTATGGCGTGAAACAATTCGCGTAGTAGCGGCGGAATCCGATAGCTATCGGATACAGAAAAACCGCCGACCCTAATTCATTCATTCAAAATTCATTCATTCACTCATTGGAGTATTTAAGCATTATCGCATTTCAACATTTAAGCATTATTCCATGTGGACTTGGCACAATAGCATCCTCACAAAAATCGAAAAAACCACCCCGACGACTTGGCGTTTTTGGCTGGAAGCGAAGGACTTAGATAAAATCGACTTTCGCGCCGGACAATTCATCACGATGGATTTGCCCATACATGAACGTAGGCGCAAACGTTGGCGCAGCTACTCCATTGCCAATGCTCCAAATGAGGAAAATACCGTCGAATTGGCGATTGCGTACTACGAAGGTGGCTTGGCTTCCGAGTACCTTTTCAAAGAGGTAAACGAGGGCGACACGATTACCTTCAAAGGACCGGACGGCGTATTTTATTTGCCGCCGAAGATTGAGCATGACTTGGTATTTGTGTGTACGGGTACGGGCGTTGCGCCCTTTCGCAGTATGATTTTTGACTTGGAAAAACGTGATTTTGATGGGCAAAATATTCATTTGATTTTTGGTACACGATATGAAAATGCTATTTTGTATCGGGATGAATTTGAAGCACTTGCGGGGCGAAATCCGCGTTTTCGATACACCGTCGCGCTATCGCGTGAAGAAAATTGGGAAGGCGTGAAAGGCTACGTTCACCAAGTCTATGAAGCCGAATATGCAGATAAGCCCGACACCCGTTTTTACCTCTGCGGCTGGCAATATATGATTGATGAAGCCCGTGAACGATTGGAAAAAATGGGCTTTGACAAAACGAAAGTTTTTTATGAACTATATGGTTAACGTAACGCGGCACTTCCAGTCCGCGTTCCGTAGAACGGTGCTTCCAGCCCGTTCCGCGTTAATTTAGCAAAACCATACGCGAGGCGCGAACTGGAAGTGTCGCGTTACAATTCCGGTAAACCCTCATAATGTCCGTAGCAAGCAACTATCAGAATAGTTTGTTCGTCAACTTTGTAAACCAAGCGGTGTTTTTCATTAATTCTGCGTGACCAATAACCGGAAAAGTTACCTTTAAGCGGTTCAGGTTTACCGATACCCTCGAATGGGTGTTTTGAAATATCAATGATGAGTTCCCATACTTTTGCAAGGAGGCGTTTATCTTCCTTTTTCAATTTTTGGGTATCTTTTTCGATAGGAGGATGAAGGATAAGAGCGTAGCTGTTTTCCATGAGGTTAATTGACTTTTAGAAGTTCTTTTAAGTCTTGAACATTCGTCGGTTTGGTAAATACAAGCCCTTCGTCGATTTCGATGATACGGGAAAGTATATCCATATTACGTTCCAATTGGTCTTCTATACTTTCGGGTTGCCAAAGACCACAGACGATAGCATACGCACCATAACGTTCAATGGTATTTAGTAGATAATTGTTGAGTTCTTTTACAAATTTTTTGTCTTGCGGAGTTGCTTGTTCATCCAGAATTAATTGGGCGGTGAGAATAGCGGTTTCCAATTGGACATCTTGCTCAAACAGCTTGGCGGTTAGTCTTAATTTACCCGGCATCTCGCGTAGCATTTGCAAGGTTTCTTCATACAAATGCCCGCTTGTATATTGTTTGAAATCAACAATTTGTGTATTGTTTTTTTGAGAAAAATTATTAATTTTTAAATATTTTTGACGGATAAATTGCAAAGTATTAGCGAGTTTTTGATGCACGGTATTTTGAGGCTTTGGATGATTTTCAATACCAATCTTTTTGCTTAAATCATTCGCATGAAGCCATTGCACGAATAGAGTTCGCACATGAAATGTAGCAGCTTCAAGCCCGTTGATACATTCCGAAAAAGACTTGTTGGATATTCTGTACATCAAAGTATCGACCAAAATATCCGCTTCCTTTTTCAGTGTATCATCCACCGCTTTTTTATGGTGAATTGTTGAAATATGACTGATTAATAAATTGTAAATCATCTTGTTTTTTTATTTGAGTTTCAAATTACAATTAAAACGTTGCATTAGCAAAAAAACATCTAAAAATCTACCTGAAAACTTGCCTTGCATTTTGGAAATGCAACGCAAGTTACCCACAAATCCAATGGAACATGTTCCATTGAAAAACCACGATTAATCATTAATCGTTCATCATTAATCATTATGCTACAACACCTCGTCCGACCAAATATTTTAAAATTAAAACCCTACTCCTCTGCCCGCAGCGAATTTAAAGGCAACGGCAACTTCACCCTATTGGATGCCAACGAAAATCCGTACAGCAACGGACTCAATCGCTATCCCGACCCACTTCAATTGAAGTTGAAAAAACGTTTGAGCGAAATAAAAAATGTACCCGCCGAACAGATATTTTTGAGCAACGGCAGCGACGAAGCGATAGGTTTGATAACCACCGTTTTTTGCGAACCGGGACAGGACAATATTATCATTTTACCACCCACTTTCGGAATGTATCGCGTAGCGGCAGATGTGGGCAATGTGGAAGTGCGAGAAGTCAATCTTACGCCCGATTTTCAGCCGAATGTGGACGCCATTCTCGCGGCTGCGGACGACCATTCAAAAGTGCTTTACATTTGTACGCCCAATAATCCGACAGGTAATTCGATGGAAGCGGAACGCATCCGCGAATTACTCGAAAAATTCAAAGGAATCGTGGTCGTGGATGAAGCATATATTGATTTTTCGGAGCAGGAAAGTTGTACGAATTGGCTCGATAAATTTCCGAATTTAATCGTCACACAAACCTTCTCCAAAGGCTGGGGTATGGCAGGCGTACGATTGGGAACGACCTTCGCAAGCGAGGAAATTGTCGGTTATTTGAATAAGGTAAAAATGCCTTATAATGTCAATGAATTGACGCAGTGGATAGCGATGCAAGCCCTTGAAAATCAAGCCGAAATGCAGGCGCGAATCCAAACCATTCTCCAAGAAAGAAAAAAACTCGAAGCGGCTTTGTCGCAATTTTCATTTGTCAAAAAAATATTCCCTTCGGATGCGAATTTTTTATTAGTACAAGTCGAAAATCCGCGCGAATTATATGATTTTTTAATCGAAAAAAATATTATCGTGCGTAGTCGTGCGAATGTGCCGATGTGTGAGGGGAGTTTGCGTTTTAGCGTGGGTACGGAAGCGGAGAATGAATGGTTGGTGAGTTGCCTTGAAGCGTTTACCGCGCTGTCCACCCCCCAGCCCCCTCCGAAGGGGGAGACGACTTCGCTCCCACATTTAAGTAATGAACTCTCCCCCTTTGGAGGGGGCAAGGGGGTGGACAACCCCATTCTAAAATTCCTCTCCCAAGCCACCCCACGCACCGCCACCGTACAACGCACCACGAAAGAAACCGACATCAACATCCAACTGAATCTCGACGGCACAGGCAAGGGCGACAACCACACGGGCATCGGCTTTTTTGACCATATGCTCGACCAAGTCGCACGACACTCCGGCGCAGACCTGCACGTACATGTACAAGGCGACTTGCACATTGACGAACACCACACTATCGAAGATACGGCACTGGCACTCGGCGAGGCTTACGCACAAGCATTGGGCGATAAGCGGGGGATTGAACGCTATGGTTTTTGCTTGCCGATGGATGATTGTCTGGTGCAAGTGGCACTGGATTTTGGCGGACGCCCGTGGCTGGTTTGGGAAGCGGATTTTAAACGTGAAATGATAGGACAAATGCCAACGGAGATGTTTTTTCATTTTTTCAAATCCTTCTCTGATGCCGCCAAGTGCAATCTCAACATTAAAGCAGAAGGTACTAACGAACATCACAAAATTGAGGGGATTTTTAAGGCTTTTGCAAAGGCGATTAAGATGGCGGTAAGGCGCGATTTTATGAATCAGCAATTGCCTACGACTAAGGGGATTTTGTGATTTTTGAATTTCGATTTTTGATTGTGTAAATTGTAATCAAAAATCCAAAATCACTCAATCAAAAAATCATTTGGCATTGCATTTGCAAAGGCAGGTACATATACGCCAAAAAGTCATAAAAGAATTAACTTAGACTTGAACTTAATCTTAAACTTTACAGGCACATGAAAAAGACCATATTATCTATATTAGCAGTCGCGGCGATACTATTTGCCATCAGCTGTAATAGTAGCCCAAAATTGATGACCGAATCTGAAATGGATAAAAAAATCGAACAATTGACCGCTATGGAAATTGATTCGTTGGATGCTGTTTTGGATGCGGAATGTGAACGCAAAATGCCAAGAATGGTTGCCGCTAAACGCGATTCTATCATTGCTGCTTCACAGGAAAACTGAAATGATTTTTGATTGGGGGATTTTTGATTTTTGATTGATTTCGCTGCGCGAAATATTTATGCAATCAAAAATCACAAAATCAAAAATCTAAAATAATTCACTCATTCAAAATTAATTATATTATGAAAAATACATTATTAGTTATAACATTATTGGGAATCATGGCGACTTTGGGATTGATGTCTTTCGAGAAAGATTCGGCTCAAAGTCAGAAACAATATATAGCGGATATGGTGGCAGAAAATGCTGATATTTTCCGCGCTGAAAAGGAAGCTGAATGTCAGGAATTGGCATTGCAACAAGCTATTATAGAAGCTGATGAAGTGATGTTGACTGCTAAAACGGCAACGCCTAAACCAAGAAGCACCCAAACGAATAAACCAACTTCGCCCCGACCAAAGCCGACGCCAAAACCTACAACCACTACCACTTACACAACTCCAACGGATACTTATACGCCACCTTCAACAACAACTTATACCCCTCCGGCAACTACGACTACAACGACAACTATACCGGCTACGACTACAACAGTCACAACACCTACGGTAACGCAACCATCCAGACCGTCATTGGGAAAAGGTGACTCGGCACCGGATAAAACCACGACCACTACATCAGGTACGACCACCACCACTGCGCCTAAAAAACCGCGTCTTGGAAAAGGAAAGAAAAGAGACAATAACTAAAAATTCCAAATTCCAAATTCCAAAAAACAAATTCCAATTTATACGCTTTTGGAATTTGTGGGTCGGAATTTCAAAAAATAAAAGCCCTCTTGATATTAGATATCAAGAGGGCTTAGTCTTTGGAGGAGGGATAGCGCAAGTTTTAAGCACTTGCAGCGATGAGTTCGTCTAGTATTTCTGCTCGACTTAGGTTGTCAAATTTATCGTCTCTAATTAGTTCTTGGATGACGGTAATATCAACAACTTTTGAAAAGTCCGAAATTAACTTCAATTTATCTACGGACATTGCCGTAGCTTTGATGCTTGAGAGTAATTTCTCATTCCTTTCGGAAGCCAGATTGCGTTCCTTAGAGGGCAGATCATCCGTAGGACGATACTCAAGAGCAGTACTGCTCATACTGATTTCGCGTTTTTTAATACCTTGCAAAATCATAGTTTGAATATTGGACAGATGGTAAACTGTCACGGGACTGGTCGTCATAGGCTCGGTTTAGGTTAGTGGGAAAAACTATGTTACATTTTATGTTCGACCCTAAAAATAAAATTACATTTCATGAATAGCAAACACGAAAAATACTTTTCTGTGACATCACTTCAATGTATTTTTGAATTCAATTACCAAATAAATAATAACTTATGTCTTGTTTTTGTAACAAAAAACTGTTTAGCATTTTACTAACACATCTCTTTGATTATCAATAAGAAGCCAAACAAAATCATTTTTTGAGCAACATCGCCGGACGTTGAGAAATTTCATGGTAGCAAATCACGTCTTCACAAAAGTAATGGCAAACCATGCTCTGTCGTGTACTTTCGGCTTGTTTGATAGGGCTACCACCGTGTATCAGATTGGCGTGCCAAAGTAATACATCGCCTTTTTTTGCATGGAAATATTCTTTTTTTAGTTGATGTTTTTGAATGATTTCTGCGATTTTATCTTCGTACTTTTTGTTTGCGTTTTTTCCCAGTTGCCATTTGTTGTGTCCGCTTTCAAAATCATCGCTCATCACGTAGGGCAACTTGTGGCTACCCGGATAATAAAACAATAAGCCATTTCCTTCATGACAATCTTCTAATGCTGCCCAAGACGCCAGCATGTAGCCTTTGGGTTCGCTCGTCATATGTATGGAGTCCGAATGGGCGCGTTGTTCACTGCCTCGTATGAAGTTTATCGTTTGGAAAGGATGTATTTTCTTTCCCATGATAAAATTCATGACATTCAATAATTTCTCATAGCGAAAATACCTGTCAATCACCTTTGAAATTTGGTGAGCATCCATGATTTTTCTTCCGGTATAATTAAACGCAGTTTCTTGCTCTTCGAGCAAACGCTGGACTTCAGTATTGATTTCGTCAACTTCATTTTCCGCATAAAATCCTTCTAAAATCAAATACCCCTTATCTATCCACTGAATGAGTTGTTGCTGTGTATTTGCATCAAAATTTTGAAAATCAGGATGTGCTACGAGCCTTTCTTTTGCGTCGGGTCTATCTAGCCACGGCATATCATCATGCTTCACTTTGAAGTCCCGACTTGCAATACTGCCGAAAATACTCTTTTCCAAGCCGTATTTTTTGTACAATTGCTCATTATGGCGCAATTTGCGTGCATTAAGCAGGTTATTGATGTAATAAACTATGCGAAGGCTTCGCAATTGTCCTGTATATTTGCTGAAAATTCTATTGAATGCTGGCATAACGAGTTACGAGTTTGCGAGTTACGAGTTAACGAGTTGTCCGCTGACTTGTAACTTTTACAAAATTAATCAAAAATCACTCAATCAAAAATCAAAATTCATTCATTTCCCGACAAAAGTACGGGATTTCGTTTCACTCAACATTCAAAATTAGGAGGTGTTCGAGTAAAATAGGGAATAGTCGCAAGGCGAATGTTTTTATGAAAATTGGGCGTTTGAATACTCAAATATCTACATTAAGCAAAGGAATTCGCCTTGCGACTATTCCCTATTTTTGTCGAACACCTCCCAAAATTAACTCATTCAAAATTCAATATTAATACTATGTTAGGTACCTTATGGGAAGGGATTTTATTGGGTTTGGCTTTAAGTGTAGCGGCAGGTCCTATATTTTTTATGCTCGTTCAGTTAGGGATTGAGCGTGGTGTTGCAGCCGGAATGACCCTTTCTTTAGGGGTGCTGTTGAGCGATGTGCTGTATGTGACACTTGTTTATTTTGGGGTAGAGTGGTTGTCCGAATTACCTGACTTTAAGTGGTACATGGGACTTATCGGTGGTACAATCCTGATTGCCTTCGGCTTGGCAACCGCATTGAGCAAATATAAACCTCCCAAAGACGCCAATATCTCGGCGCGTACTTACGGCGGTTATTTTTTGAAAGGCGTAGCTGTCAATATATTTAATCCCTTTGTATTCTTTTTGTGGATAGCCGTTACGGGGACGATGATAGAACGTGGCATGGAGTTCCCGGAGCGTGCCGGCTATTTTCTCGCTATTCTCACGACAGTAGCTATTACGGATTTTATTAAATTATTATTGGCTTGGAAAATTCGTAAATTCATGCAGCCTAAACACTTTCAATGGCTTAGGTATGTAGCAGGAACGGGCTTGATGATATTTGGAATCGTATTGATATATCGGGTTTGGGGGTAGGTTGTGTAGTTTATTGGGTTTATAAAGTTTATTGAGTTCATTAGATAGGTAATGTAAACTCAATGAGTGTGAAACACATAAGTGGATTTATAATGCAAAATTGAAAAAAGCCAAAATTGGCAGGAGGTTTCGTAATGACTGCTTTAGCTGTCAAGTGAGGGAAAATCCCTCATAAGAGATTGTTTTTAAGTTAGTAAAATATTAAATTAAAAATTACTCTTGACAGCTAAAGCAGTCATTACAGTATTCACCTTCTGTATTTATAAACGAGAGATGCGTTTTAATATTATGAATCCACTTATGTGTGTCACACTCAAACTCAATAAACCTTATGGACTCAATAAACCTAATAAACTAATCACTCCACTTTGTGTTATACTACTTTCAAAAGGTTTTGAAAATACAAAAAATAATCTTACTTTCGGTCAAAACCCCACGTTCATTATTTCATAAAACGAATCACGAATCAACAAGTAACGAATTACGATAAATTAAGATGCAACTACAAGAAGCACAGGAAAAATTTATACAATCTTGGGGAACGCTCGGTTCGCACTGGGGGATTAACCGGACTATGGCACAGGTACATGCCTTGCTGCTCATTTCTGCCGAACCGCTTTCTGCTCAAGAGATTATGGATGCTTTGAAAATATCAAGTGGCAATGCAAATATGAATATCCGTGCCTTGATAGACTGGGGCTTGGTATTCAAAGAATTGAAACCCGGTGAGCGCAAAGAATTTTTTGTGGCGGAAAAAGATATGTGGGAAGTCATTCGCAGAATCATCATCCAGCGCAAAAAGAAGGAACTCGAACCGGTGATTAAAGTCTTGAATGAGATAAGCACAGTGGAAGAAAATAGCCCGGAAGCTGAAGAATTTGTACGTGTCGTGCAGGATATTCGGCTATTCGCTCAAAAAGCGGATTCTACATTGGAGGGCTTAGTCAAATCCGACCAAAAATGGTTTGTGGGGACGTTTTTGAATATGATAAAGTAGAAGAGAATTGTTTGATTGTTAAATTGTCTGATTGTAAAAAGCATTTTCGCGAAGCGAAAAAATAATAACAATTAAGCAATTTAACAATCAAACAATCATTTCCCTTTATTAAATTGATTCATCGTAAATTGCAAGCCTATTGTGCCGAATGAAGTACACATTTTGGCGGCATGATTGAGGAGTTCGGGCAACTTTTCGTTTTCCTCTTCTGTCCATTCTCCTAATACAAAATCCACTTGTTGACCTTGCCCAAATTTATTGCCGATACCAAAACGCAGGCGAGCGTACTTGTTGTTGCCGAGCACTTGATTGATGTTTTTCAAACCATTATGCCCACCGTCGCTGCCTTTTCCTCTCATTCGCAATACACCATAATCCAAATTTAAATCATCGACCACCACGAGCAAATTTTCGGGTTTGATATTGTGCTTGTTGAGCCAATATTGGACAGCTCTGCCACTAAGATTCATATAGGTTGAAGGCTTTAGCAAGCAAAAAGTACGTCCTTTGTGCTTAAATTGGGTCGTAAAGCCCAATCTGCCATCTTTGAAGGTGACATCGTATTCCTGCGCCAACTTATCTACGACAAGAAAGCCTACATTGTGGCGCGTATCTTCGTATTCTGCACCAATATTTCCCAATCCGACGATTAAATATTTCATAGGATCCGGCTCTGCCGATTGTCTTGAAAATAATTGAAAAAATCTTTTGAGCATATGAGTTACGGGTTGCGGGTTACGAGTTGCGGGTTATTTCGCGTAGCGAAAATAAAATAACTCGTAACCCGCAACTCGTAACCCGTTCAACTAAAAAAGAGGCTGATTTGTACAAATCGCCTCTTTTTCAAAAATATTTTTATAACAACATTATTCCGTTGCTTCCCCTTCTGCTGCTTCAGCTCCTGCTTCTGCTTCCGCCGCTGCTGCTGCTTCTGCCGCTTCATCTGCTTGCAAGCTACGCAATGCACGTGGAACTTCAATAGAAACTACCGGAGAACTCGGATTGTTGAGTACTTCGAGTCCATCAACGGGTTTGATGTCACGCACCCGCGCTGAATCTCCCAACTCCAGTCCGGTGATATCTACTTCGAGAACATCTACCAAATTTTCGGGTGTCGTTTTGACTTTTGCATGGCGGATTTTCTGTATGACCGCACCACCTGTTCTGGCACCTTCAGATTGACCAACCAAACGCAGAGGAATCTGCGCCTTCAACGTTTTGTCCGGTACAAGTTCCACAAAATCAATGTGTAATATTTGGTCTGTCACCGGGTGAGCTTGAATCTCTTTAACGATAGCTTTGTGTACGCTACCATTCACAGTGATTTCCGCCACTTTAAAGTCCGGTGTATAAAGAAGTGATTTGAAATCATTTACAGGTGCAGAAAAATGGATATTTTCCTTACCACCATATACATTGCAAGGAATATGTCCCTCACTTCTTACTGCTTTTACAGCTTTTTTGCCAAGCACGGTTCTTGCCGTACCTGTAATAGCTACTGATTGCATGATGTGTCGTTTTAACTTTAATTAAACTGTCTTTTTTTAAAAAGGCTCGCAAAGATAGAAAGTTAAACTCCAAATTCCAAATTCCAAGTACCAAATTCTAAGGTTTTGAAATTTGTTATTTTCGCCCTTTACCTTATTTCAATCTCTACCCGACGATTTTTCGCTCTATTATCAGGCGAATCATTGGGGGCGATAGGCTGCATAGAGCCATAACCAACAGATTGTAACAACATCGCATCAACACCTCTACTAATAAGGTAATTCTTAACGGCTTCTGCACGGCGTTCTGACAATCGTTGGTTCGCGGGTTCGTCGCCTACATTGTCGGTATGTGCTTTGATGAGTAAGCTGCGCTGTCCGCATTTTTTAGCAAATTTTGCCAATCGGTTTAATGTTTTTCTATTAGAAGCATTTAGCGTCACACCGCCCGAATTGAAGTAAATCGGCTGTTCAAATTCACTTCTAAATTCATCAAAATAGGTGCAGTAATCAAATTCAACAGGAACTATCTCTGACCGCGAAACACTCGTTACAGACAAACCGAAACCACCTTCCGTATCAGTCGTGGGTGCGGGGGTCACGACAGTTTTTGTAACGACTTTTGTGGTCGGTTCTTTGCTTGGGTCGAAACCTTTATTGAGGCGTTCCATGCCGACCGCATCGTATGGACAACCATTATAAGCAGCTTTTCCATAGGTATTCGGGCAAGTATCTTCGCCATTCGGAATACCATCTCCATCAGCGTCGGGGCAGCCACTCGCCGTAAAACTTCCTTTTGTATTCGGGCATTTATCGAGCGCATCAGGAATATTATCTTCGTCGCTGTCTTCTGCACTGACTATGAGCGCACTACCTGTCGGGCAGCCATCTGTACTTGTATCGCCGAAAGCATCGGGGCATTTATCATCTGCATCGCCTACACCGTCACCATCTTTATCGAGACAACCGCCGAGATTGGCGTAGCCTTTCGTATTCGGACATTTATCTACCGCATCCAATACGCCGTCGTCGTCCTTGTCCGGGCAGCCGCCTGTGAGGGCATCGCCTTTCAGGTCAGGGCATTTATCTGTAAAATCCGGCACGCCGTCATTATCGGCATCCGCAGGTTTTTTACGTAGATTCATATTGCGCCCCGTAGTACCAAGATTTATCGTAACACCAATAGAATGTTGTAGATAATTCGCAGAATTATTAACGCCGTATTTATAGGCAGATTCGGCGGTGAGGTAAGCCGATTTATTCAATTTGATATTCAAACCCGCCGCCAGTGGCGCGAAAATTCCAAGCGTATCCGTATAATTCGGTCCGATACCTGCTCGGAGGTAAGGGGCGAAAAAAGAATTTTTACCAAATAAATAACCGTTATTCAATTTATATTTTAGAAAAATATCTCCATCATAAAAGTTATCTCTTTCAAGGCGATTTTCATCAGGATTACCCGCTGTGGCAGGAGTACGTACTACGGCAAGCGTACCGTCCAAACCCAAATCAAAGGAAGCATTGAGATAGCGAGCAATGACAAAACGCACACCCGGCTCGTAATTATCGGGTTCGAGCAATGTGCCGGATTCGTCCAAGGCATCAAAACTCAAGGCACTTGGATAAACGCCCAAGCCCCATTTGGCTTCTTGTGTCTGAGCATAAGAAAGCAGTGATAAGGATAGGAGTAAAAAGATGAAGATTAGCTTTTTCATAATTTTTAACGTGTTTTACCCCACAAAAATACCGAAAAAACATTAATTCCGACTTTTAATGAATGTAAAATGTAAAATAATAAATGTAAAATGTAAAAGTTCAGGTAGTACGCGGGGGTTATTTTTCGTAAAATTATAATTTTTATTTTATTAATAATCAATAAATTAGTGTTAGTAAAATGGAAAAAGACTCGCCTTGCATTTTCAAAAATGCAAGGCGAGTCTTTTTTTGCGAAGCAAATCAAAAACCACCCAATCAAAAATCAAAAATCGGGGTCATCCTTTCATTTCTTCCAAATTGCCTTTTGCTAATGCGAAATCAGGCGCGACTTTCAGGGCTTGCTCGAAGAAAGCCTTTGCTTCGGCTTGCTTGTCAAGGTCTTTGGCGACGACACCTTGTATATTATAGACTGCTGCTTTGAGTGGAACAACCTGATTTTGTTGGTTGAAATTCAGGTTGATGCGTGCCTCACCAAGCCCTTTGTGTGCGTGTAGCGACTTGGCAGTAAGCAGACATTCCTGCAAGCGAGTCATGCTATATTGAATGGTCGCAATCTCGTAGAGATGATAGACATTTTGTGTGAGTGGATAGAGTTTTTCGTATGCCTCCAATGACTTTTTAGGGTTGTTCATTGACTTGTACGAAAGGGCTTGAACTTTGAGCATCAGGGTGTCATTCGGGTTTTGGGCGATTTGTTGTTCGCTGATTTTGAGGGCTTGCGGATAGGCTTTTTGTTGGGCATAGAGCAGTGCCAGGGAATCCCGCCAAGCGTTTTCCGAAGGTTGTGTAGCGAGTATGTCGTAGATAGCTTGGGTGGCTACTTCGTAATCACCGTTTTGCATCGCCTGTCGATAAACTTCTTTTTTGTGATTAGAAAATTCGGATTTAAAATTGCCTTGATTGCAAGCAAGAACAGACAAACAGATGAAAAATAATATATAACGTATTGATTTGACATTTAAATTCATATCCGATTTTACGAGGTTTTATGCTTTGAAGTTGCGTTTTTTTCGCTGCTAATTGTTTTCATCTTAAAAAATCCCTCATTCATCCTTTTTTGTTTGATTTTTAATGAGTAATTTGCTAATTGTACCGACGACTTTAGCCGTCGGAGATTCTTTCGACGGCTAAAGTCGTCGGTACATTTTCACTAATCACCAATTAACGAATCACGAATCACATGAATAATATTTTAGAACTCAAAGATGTTGTCAAAACCTACGAAAATCATGTTGCCGTTGATGGGGTCAGTTTCAATGTACCGAAGGGTCGGATTTTCGGTTTGCTCGGTCCGAATGGGGCGGGCAAAACTTCGCTCATACGTATCATCACGACCATCACACGCGCAGATGCGGGTACGGTGCTGTTCAATGGCGAACCGCTTGGCTCACGTCACCCCGAAGCGATTGGGTATATGCCCGAAGAACGCGGTTTGTATAAAAAAATGGCGGTGGGCGAACACCTCATTTACCTCGCGCAACTCAAAGGGCTTTCCGCCAAAGCAGCCAAGTCAGAGATTGATTATTGGTTTGAAAAATTTGGTATCGAAGATTGGTGGAACAAAAAAATCGAGGAACTCTCCAAGGGAATGCAGCAGAAAATTCAATTCATCGCTACGGTCATCCATAAGCCGAATTTGCTGATACTTGACGAGCCGTTTTCAGGACTCGACCCCGTGAATACCAACCTTATCAAAGACGAAATTCACCAACTCAATCAGCAAGGAACAAGCATTATTTTCTCCACGCACCGCATGGAACAGGTGGAGGAAGTCTGCGAGGAAATTGTCTTGATTCACAAGGGCAAAAACATCCTCAGTGGCATGGTGAAGGACGTAAAAAATCGCTTCAAGGAGAATCTTTTTGAAGTGAAATTTGAAGGCGAACTTCCCGCCGATATTGAAAAAAAATTTAGACTGGAAAAACGCGCCGCCGATTCACTCGTCATCAAAATCAATGAAGGTGATGACTCGAATGATATGTTGCAATATTTAGTGAAAAATGGGCTGCATATTATTTCATTTAAAGAGGTTTTGCCGACACTGAATGAGATTTTTATTAAGCAAGTTAACTAATGATTAATGGTTAACGATTAATGCTTAATTTTTTTTTGTGGAAATAAAACAACACGCAACGTAACGCGACACTTCCAGTTCGCGCCCCGTAGCACGGTGCTTCCAGCCCGTGCCTCGCGTATGTATTGCCAAACTAACGCGACACGGGCTGGAAGCACCGTGCTACGGACACGCTCGCTACTCGCAAACTTGATATTATCCTATGAGCCAACTCGCCCTACAATTTTGACGTAAAAATTAACTCTAAAAACACCCACTCATGCAAAAAATCTATCTTTTTCGATTTTTACAAAAAAATGAACTTGGCTAAAATTTTGTTTTTCAGGAAGTTACAAATTTTTTTATTTTGATTTGTAAAAATACCCCAAACCGTTCCTATGTTTTATAAAATAAAGTCTGCTACTTGCGAGTGTAATCATCAGTTACAGCTCATTAAATTCTATTTTATCATCAACAACAATAAAAAAATAACTTATGAGAACCGTTAATAACTTAATATGTATATGCCTTCTGCTTGTATGCTGTGAACTACACGGACAAAGTACTACTGTAAAATTAACTTCCAATTCCGATATTGGTAATAGAAATATACTGATAGGCGATATGGCTGGCGACTCGCTTACAGGAAACCAATCACAAAACACATTTATCGGTTACAAAGCGGGTATTGTTAACAAAAAGACGAATAGTACATTCGTGGGAGCAAGAGCAGGTGAGAGTAGTACCGGAAGTTCTAATACTTTTATTGGGTCGGAAGCGGGGCTTGTAACAAAAGGCTCGAATAGTGTATTTATCGGTTCTCATAGCGGTAGAAGTAATGTCAGTGGAGGCTTAAGTGTATATATAGGTACATCTGCCGGAAAAAGCATAGTCGATAAAGAGGGATGTACAATTGTGGGTGCTTTTGCAGGAGAATTTTCCACAGAGCAAACCAATACTTTGGTAGGTTATACATCAGGACGACGACTACAAGGACGAAGAAATACTTTTTTGGGTGGTCAAACCGGATTGGTTTTAATTGAAGCGGAAGAAAATACATTTCTTGGTACACGAACGGGAATGGATATGACCGCCGGCAATAGAAATACTTTAATAGGCGTAGATGCCGGACAACATAAACTCACAGGAGACAGAAATGTGTATATAGGTTTCGAGAGTGGTTGGGAAAATTTTAACGGAAGCGACAATGTATTTATCGGTACACAATCCGGTAGATTTGTAACGGGTGACAACCAATTATATATCGAAAATTCCGACACTGTTACAGCACCTCTAATTTACGGTGATTTTGAAAAAGACAAAGTAGGTATCAATACCAATGATGTGCCGGATGGCTATGTACTTGGAGTGCGCGGTAATGTCATTGCAGAAGAAATTCGCCTCAAATTATACGGAGACGGTTGGCCCGATTATGTTTTTCAACCCGAATACGATATGCTAACTCTGGAGGAAACAGAAGAGCAAATCGAAACACTCGGACATCTACCGGGTGTACCTTCAGCAGAGGAAGTCGGCAAGGATGGCTTCCAAGTCGGTGAAATGAACGCCATTTTACTCGAAAAAATAGAAGAACTCACGCTTCATATGATAGATATGAATAAAGAAGTGAAAGCACTTCGTGAGGAAAATCAAACACTCAAAAAACAAATGGAGCTAATTATTAATGATTAACGTATAACGATTAATGCCAAATTAACATAAAATAAAATACGCTTTACATTATTAATCATTATACATTAATCATTGAAAAATAATGTCTTTGAGCATCAGATTTTTTTGTTGTTGATGGATTACTACTGTAATTCTCGGTGTAACCCTTTCAACAGGGTTACACCGTATTTTCGACAAAAAAAAATTGATAGCAGAAAAAAAACTCCAAACCACAACTTCAAATAAGCAGATATGTTGACGGAATTTTTTCAATTTATATTTTGAAAAACTATGAACTATAATGTTGTTCATAAATAAAAAATTCTAACGCGAGTCCACCCCCAACCCCCTCCAAAGGGGGACATATATACGCGAAAATCTCCCCCTTTGGAGGGGGCTGGGGGGTGGAAAACGCATAATACTTTCTTATCTATGAACACCTCTTATGAACGGTCAACTATGAACTAAAATTAATTCAACAACGACAAATAAAAATCTAAAGCCATGAAAAATTTCTTTAACACAACTTTATATACCCTTTTAGTAGTAATTTTTCTGCAAAGCCCTTCTTTCGGGCAAGACGTAACCGAGGTTACCCGTAGCGACGGTGTCATTATGTATCGTGACGCACATATCGGTAGATTTGATTTTCATAGCCGACCACAGGATGATTTTGAATTTCTGTATATGCGAGCTACCGATACCACCAACCTCAATAATGTCGTCCTCACAGAGGGCGGAATGATGCTCATCGGAGTGGATGATCTCTGTGGTGGTTTGGTTCAATTACCACCTACGATGCCTGAAGTCAAACTCTTTGTAGATGGTGGGTATGATGTTGCCAAATACGGTTCAAGCCTCTGGTCAGTCATATCTGACGAACGTTTGAAGAAAAACATCGAGCCGCTCGAAAACAGCCTTGAATTAATAAAACAAATTGAATTTTTTGACTTCGAATATAATGGGCTTGCTACCAGTCCGAATGATAGTAAAAGATATTATGGTGTCATGGCACAGCAGATTGAGGAAGTCCTGCCAAGTACGGTCAGCATTTATCAGCAAAAAATGTATCCCAATGATGTAAAACCCACTAGTTTATTGAAATTTAACCCCAACGACCTGTTTTATACAGGAATGAATGCGATCAAAGAATTAGCAGAAAGAACGGAAGAACTTGAAGAAGCACAAACACAAAACGAAATTCTGGAAGAACGTGTAGAAGCATTGGAAAACCAAATGGCTACTATACTTGACGCCTTACAAGAAGACACAAGTCCTGTAGAACCTGAACAGCAACACGATTTCGGAAATACAAACCAAAATCTCCATATCGGAACAGCTCAATTATTCCAAAATGCCCCGAATCCGCTACATCACGAGACGCAGATCCGGTATTATTTGCCGGAAAATGCAGTAAGTGCAAGTATTGAAATTCAAGATTTGAATGGTCAGTTGTTGCAGCAATTCCCTTTAAGTGGTGCAGGTGAGGGAGCAATTACTTTCAATGCTCAACAACATGGCTTAGTTAGCGGTACATATCTCTACACGCTTAAAATAAATGGGCAGGTTATTAACTCCAAGAAAATGATATTAACGCGCTAATACACTAAATTTTCTTAGCTATAACGCCTAAAAAACAAGCAGGTGTCGTTTGTCTCAACGGCACCTGCTTTTATTTTTAGTCAATAGTTTTGTAGTCCATAAAATAAAACTCGCGACTCCCTATGGACAATGAGGAAAATATTATCGCATTAACGCATTGTAGCATTAACGCATTTCAATTCACTCATTCGCTCATTCAAAATTCACTCATTATTAAACCGTCATAATATCTTTCTCTTTCACAGTGAGTACCTCATCAATTTTCTTTCCGTAAGCATCCGTTAGTTTTTGAGTTTTCTCTTCTTCTCGCTTCCCTGCATCTTCCGAATAGCCGTCTTTTACAGCTTTTTTCAAAAACTCCATCATATCCCGACGAGCATTACGCACGGTAATTTTAGCCTCTTCGCCAAATTTTTTGACTTGCTTGACCAAGTCGCGTCTGCGTTCCTCCGTCAACATCGGCATGACGACACGGATGATTAGCCCATCATTTTGAGGCGTTACGCCCAGATTGGCTTGGAAAATTGACCGTTCGATAGGATCGAGCATACTTTTTTCCCACGGCTGAATCGTGAGTGTACGCGCATCAAGTGTGCCAATACTTGCCACCTGCTTGAGTGGCGTAGGCGAACCGTAATAATCCACCAAAAGGCTGTCAAACATCGCGGGTGAGGCTTTGCCCGTTCTGACTTTGGAGAGTTCGCGTTGGAGGTGCGATATGGCTTTCTCCATATTTTCCTGTGCATCTTCGTAATACAGGTCTATTTCTTCTTGCATGATTGTTTTGGTTTGAAAAAGAATTAAGTTTAAGTCTAACCCAAGCCGTAAGTATGTGCAATTGCAAGTCAGGATATTCTTAAAACAATGATATTTTATTGATGTTTTAAAAAACCCGCAACCCGCAACTTGTAACCCGCAACTCAAATCACCTATACATTAACAACAAAAAAACAATAAATTGTTGAAAATAAGTAATGTTGTAGGAAATTTTTTAAGTTCCGGCTTGTTGAAATAAGAACAAATTGAATTTTATTCTATTATTCAAATGATACACCATTTACTGTAAAAACTGCATCTATACAACATAGGACATTTCTGTCCGTGTTACGAAACAATAGACTATGTCTTCAAAGCCTACACTAAAATATTCGCTCGCTGTATTGATACTCTTTTTGTGTTTTCCTTTAATTGGACAAAAATTAATCGAAAGCCGACAAACGAGCTACTACACCTATGTCTATCAACTTACCGACGAAGAGGCAAAAACGATTTACACCAGTAAAATTTGGGAAGTCAATCCCACATATTTTCACAATTTAATAGATTCATTTCCAACAGATAGTGTCTATAACAGGCGTCTGCCTGCGGGACATTATATCAAAACATTTGCGAAGCAGAACGAACAAAAAATCGCCATTACGACGGTACAGGATTTTAATATTTTTGTGCTGAATAATAATACCGATTTGCGGGTACAGGTGTATGATTTGGAGGGGAGAATAATTCCTGATGCTCAATTGAAAGTGAAAAATAAGCGATTGCGATTTGATAAAAAAATGCAATGTTATATCGAAAAAAAATCGAATCGAAAGGGCTTATTGGAGGTGACACACAGCGGATTTACGGCATATTATGACCTTTCGAGAAATCGTAATAATTCAGCATTAAAAAGAGGTTTCCAAAAAACGGTGTATGGTACGCCCTTGAAATATGTGTGGCGACCGGTTAGGTTTGTGGTCGGGCTTCCGGTTGATGGTGTACGGTCAATTGTAACGTGGCGTCCGAAAGGTTCGATTGCCCGGATAAGAAATTTCTTTGGAGGTTATTATACTCCGAAAAGAAATAAGAGGAAGCAACACAAAGGTTACATGGTCTTCAACAAGCCCAAATATCTGCCCGGTGATACCGTAAAATTTAAGGCATTTTTCATTATGAAAAAAGGTAAACCCATTGATGAGGAAGTCAATGTAGCGTTATCAGGAAATCGGAAAGTGATTGAATTAACTCAAATTAATCCCTACCGCAAAGGAGGCTACGAATACGAGTTTTTTCTACATGATTCATTGCAATTGAAATTGGATAAAAGTTATTATGTTTCTTTAACCTCCGTTAACAAGAGGAAAAAACGATACATCAGTGGTTCCTTCCGTTACGAAGATTACGAACTCACCAGCACCCAACTCGCCATCAGATTGGACGATAAAAGACAATACAAAAACCAAGACAGAACGCTCTACATCAAAGGCACGGACGAAAATGATTTGAATATTTTGGATGGGCGAATTGAAGTATTGGTTAAACCTAAAACCATCAATGAATACTTTGATAATCAAATCTTTGTGCCGGATACTTTGTTGTTTTTAGAACAGTCGCTTGAACCCACAAGCGAAACAGAAATCGCGTTGCCTGATTCCTTATTTCCTAAAATCAACTTAGATTATGAGGTCAATGTAAAACTAATGACTTCGGATAATGAATTGAAATCCGATAAAAAAACGATCACTTACTACCACCAAATCCAAGCCTTTGACGCAGAAATATTAACGGATTCGATTCGCTTTTTTTATACGGAAAATGGCGTCGAAAAACCTAAAAAAATCAGCATAAACAGTGGCGATAATTTCGGAAATAATACCTTGATTCACAGTGGAACGACGCCCCTCGTATTGGAATTGAATCCCTATTATGCCTTGTATGAAATTGAAGCGGATAGTTTGTCGAAAACCATTCGCATGAATGATAAACCTTCGCTATTGAGATGCTATGCCAACCGCACGAACGATTCCATTTTCATTGACGTGGATAATCCACGAAACATTCCTTTCAATTATAATATTTACCAAAAAAATACTGAAAAATACGCGGGTTATTCAGATTCATTAAAATTGAAAAAGAAAACCACAACGAAGCAAAATTATTTTATTTCCATCAATTATTTGTGGGCGGGAAAGGTCGTAAAAGAAGATTATAACATCCCTTTGATGGATAAAAAACTGAACATCAGCGTCACTGAACCTAAAATCGTTTATCCCGGAGAAAAAACACAAATCGAAGTCTTGGTAACGGACGTAAATGGCGAACCCGTTGAAAATGTGGACCTTACGGCATATGGATTGACCAAAAAATTTAAGGACTCGCCACCCGAAGTTCCTTATCTCGGCAAACTAAGAAAAGGAAAATCGCTGATAAATAATTTCTCAGTTGATGAAGATACACCGGGCAAACACAAGAAAATAGACTTGGATTATGAGGCGTGGACGGCTTTGGCGGGTTTGGATTCGATTGAATATTATAATTTCATTTATCCCGAAAACAAAATATATCGCTTTGAATACACGATGCCGGACTCGGTGACGCAGTTTTCGCCTTTTGTCATCAAGGAAGGTACGATACAGCCGATTCATGTGATTTATGTCGATAACAAACCCGTTTATTTTAGTTGGTCAACGCATCAGCAGCCGTATTCTTTCAAGATTAATCCCGGCTTTCATCAGATTAGATTGCGGACTACACGACAGGAAATTAAGCTCGACAGTATCTACTTTAATGCCGGCAAACGATTGGTTTTCAGCATCAATGAAGATATTAAGTCGAAAAATATTAAGTCAGAAAAGACGAAGTCGAAATTGAGTATTTGGGAAAGGAACGTGTTGCACAAATACATTTTTCCTTACCGCGATAATTTTGAAAGCAACTATGTCTACCTCGAAGAGAATGGCAAAATTCAAGTACTCAATAGTGGGGATGGCAGGTATAGAGCATATGGAATCAGACAGGGCTATGCCGGTCCTGTTATCGGTACAGTTAATGTTCATTTGTTGGATAAATTCTCTACGACCTTCTGGCATGAATCCTTTTTTGAATATGATTTCGCGCCTAATTTGCTGAAAATGCGAAGTATCGACAAAAAGTGGCTTCCAAAATCTCTCTCTCCCTACTCCGCAGAGACCACACTCGCAGACGAGTACCTCACCAAAGCCGCTTTTCTACAAGAATGGGAAAACGAACTACAACGAAGAATACAAGCCCAAGCAAAATATTTGTACCCCCAAGCATCCTTCAAAAAGACTGGTCGCTTGCAAGTCACTCTGAACCGAAAACCAACGGATAAAATCCCCCAATACATCCTTATTTTTGAGCAGGAAAGTAATAATTTAGTGGGGCTTTATCCGGGCAGTACCGTTCTGTCCACAACTTTGCCGGAAGGCGATTACAAGGTAATTTTCTTTTATCAGGGAGAATGGTATCACAGTAAAAAAGTAAACGTAAAACCTTATGGATTAAATTATTACGAATACAAACAAGCTAAAATTTTATCAAAAGATAATTTTGGTGAGGCATTAAAAAAACTCATTGAAGACACGCTTTTTTTCGGAAAACCACTTTCACAAAATACACAAAAAACGCCGATAAAAGAATATAAAGGCGACTACAGAGGCAGAGTAATAACGGGCTACGCACTCGACGAAAATGGCGACCCGCTACCCTTCGCCAATGTATTTGTAGAAGGCACAACGGTAGGTACGACAACGGATTTGGACGGACGCTACACCATAAAAGTACCCGAAGGGGCAGACGATTTGGTGGTTGCGTACACAGGCTATCGCGACCAAAAAATGAAAATCGGAAACAGTAATACACTCAATGCAACGCTTAATGAAGGGGTCTTGCTTGATGAAGTAATTATAGCGGGTTATGGGATAGAAAGTGAAAAATCTTTTTCTTATGCAGTAACAACTGTCAAAGCTGAAGGATTAGATATTTCAACAGTTGCAGCAGGAGTCACAGGTTCAGTAATGGGTGTCACTTTCAGAGGCGCGCGCGAAGGCGACCAAATTATTTATGTAGATGGTGTAAAAGTCAGAGGCGTATCTACGATGCCTGATTCTATGGTTGTTTTCATTGATGGAGAATTGTTTGGCGGCGATATTTCCCAACTCGACCCGGGCAGCATAAAAAATATCCAAACCTTGCAAGGTAGCGATGCCGCTGCCCTCTACGGTTCATCTGCCGCAAACGGTGTCCTACTCATCCAAACCAAATCTGGCGCGAACAAAGGCGCAGCCTACGATTCCGTCTTTTTTGAAAAAGCCTCAAAAGCAAGTTCCATCCGCAATAATTTCTCCGATTACGCCTTTTGGCAACCCAAATTGACGACCAATAAAGACGGAAAAGCCACCTTTGAATTGACCTT
>ENA-ORXR01000894-ORXR01000894.1-marine-metagenome-genome-assembly--contig:-NODE-894-length-35689-cov-19.210940_pt1 | contig 35689 bp, 31 predicted proteins | sample MGYA00237866_ERZ511479 | MGnify/ENA metagenome assembly ERZ511479
TTCATTTTGGGTTGAAGCCTAGCGACCTGATGATGACGATTTCCGCTCAGGTTTTGGACCCCGACATTCAAGGCGGGCAAATATTTTACGACATGATGAGATCCATGGCCCTGAAAATTAAGCCTGAACATGCTGCCCTGCCCTTGGCGTCTGAAATTCCGCCGCACGGTACGGCACATACGTTAAACACAACACTTAATCATCGTTTGGTTTTTGGGGTTTTAAAAAATGAACACCCTCTGGTTTTTTGTTCGCAAATGTCCCAAGCGCTTTTTCTCATCACGAGCGACAAAGCGCATTGGAATCACGCTTTGCGGAAAGCGGTGCGGGACAAACGGGAATATCGAACTCAATATTATATTTCCCAATCGACAGATCATCAGGCCGTTGCCGTGAAGCAAAATGGAAAGCTGGGGCTCGGCGTTTTTGCGGCTGAGGATATTCCGGCAGGCACTCGGATTGCGGTATTTACAGGCGAGCGATATCAATCGGACACAGCTCTTGGACTGCCGGACATTATGCGTGACCATGCGATCCAAATTGGTCCGAAAGAATTTGTTTTCGGATATAAGGGTCTGGCGCATCGTCTGTGTCATTCCTGCAATCCGAATTGCGGCATTCGTCATCTGACAGAAATTTTTGCAGCGCGAGACGTTAGGTCAGGCGAAGAATTGACATGGGACTATAGATGTTCCGAGAACTCAAATTGGGTCATGGAAACCTGCCTGTGCGGCGCAGACAGATGCACCGGAGCCGTCGCTAACTTTGACAGTCTGTCACCGGATATGAAATCTGAATATCTATCCAAATCGATGGTGTCTGATTGGATTGCATCGCAGTTAAAAATTGACACGAAATTAGGATGATATTTCGACCAACTCCGCCGTGTGATCTCCAAATAGACTCAAAAAGCTATAATGTTGGTCGAGCAACCGCGTCGGCGTGTTCCGGTTGGGGTCCGTTTTTAAGCCCAATTTTATAATGGTTTTATCGCGGATCGTGGCCAAATCTTCTTTCAGCGTGCTGGCTGTGATGCCTAAATCCGAGGCTTGTTGATCAAAACTCTGCAAGGGGGAATTTATATATTTCCGTAGGTTTAACAAACGGCTTTCCGTAAGGCCCGACAGTAGAAGGAACATTTTCTTCAAACGCAACTCATCAAATATTCCGGATCGATATAACCAGGCCAGAGCGAAAGGAAATGACGCTAACTCAATCTTTATGTGATCAAATGACACCCAGTCTACATTGTTTTCATCCCCCAAATAATCGAAAGATAAAAATGTGCTTTCATGGCCGGGGTTTAAAAAGCCAACCGACATGGCCTGATGAATCCCAAATTTCAGGCAGTGATTGACGAAGAATGGATATTCCACAAGCCGCTCTGCTCGCACAATGTGCGTGTAATTTAAGGCCCGGCCGGGGTTTGCATACACCAGAGGCGATAATGTATCCAAATGTGCATTTTCCAAATAGCTTTTCAAACAGTCATCCGGCAAATTCCAAAGAACAGTCGCAATGTCTAAAATATCTCCATTTTCCGATAATTTGGTCCGACTAATTGTGCAGAATTCATAGGTAAAACCCGGAAAAATATCCTCGATAACGCGGTTTTGAAATGTTGAGAAAGCAATATTGCCTGCTTGCGTCACAGGCGTAGCTTTTGCCTCTTGGAGGATTTCCTCCAAGGATTCAGGCGCGAGCAATTTTTTAATCGCGCGCTTGTATTGAAGGGTAACCCTGCTCATCAATGTGCCTATTTTTAGGTGATAAATCTCAGTTTATCCGGGATTATCGATACGCACCCACATACAAATTCGGACGCATCTCTTCGCACAAAAAGGTTAGTATAGGAAGCAGATTTAACTGAAAGGTTCGCGGGTCTGGTGGGCGATACTGGGATTGAACCAGTGACCCCTACAATGTCAATGTAGTGCTCTCCCGCTGAGCTAATCGCCCGTCCAGACCTGAACGATGAAGCGGGCGTAAAACACGTCCGCGTTCGGGAAACGGCGCTATACGCAAGGCGCTTCGGACTGGCAAGCCCTAAAACGGGCGCAACAGCAGCGCGCTTTGGGGGGCCTAAGCTGCGATGAGGCGGTCAACCTCTTCGACGAGTTGGCGCAAATGCACCGGCTTGGATAAAACCGTCTGGTTGCTTGCATCCTGATCGCTCATCGCGACGGCTGCAAAGCCTGTGATAAACATGATTTTGATACCGGGAGAGAGCGTTTCCGCTTGTTTGGCGAGCTCAATACCGTCGATTCCGGGCATCATGATGTCCGTGAGCAGCATATCAAACGCGCCGTCAGCGAATTTTAAAGCGCGCAGGGCACGTTCGCCATCTGCGCAAGCGATGACATGATGGCCGGCTTTTTCGAGCGCTTTTTCAAAGAAACGGCGCATTCCGTCATCATCTTCTGCATATAAAATCGTCGCCATGGCCTGCCGTCCCGTCATGTTTCAATATCGTATCGGCGGATCATCATGCAATGAACCGGCCAACATGCAGTTTTGTTAAGCCCGTAAACTTAAATTTGTCTAAGGACGCGCCCGATTTTGCCGTCTATAGATCGAAAAACATGCGGTTTAGAAATAAAGCCAAACCCGAGACCCTGACTGCCTTTGGTGAGGGACATGAGGTTATACAGCCCCCCGAGTGGCGAGCCGGGGTCGTTTTCGCGTCGCCGCATTCGGGAGCTATATATCCTCCCGATTTACTGGCACGCTCAAATCTCTCCGCGCATCAGCTTCGCCGAAATGAAGACATCTTTATTGACCACCTATTTCAAAGCGCTGTCACGGCGGGCGCGCCCTTCATTCGAGCCTTGTTTCCTCGAGTCATTGTGGACGTCAACCGCGCTGAATACGAACTCCCGCCGCAATGGCATGCCTTGATTGACAATTCTGGATATCAGCAGCCCACGCCCCGGGCCGCGGCCGGTTTAGGCGTAGTCCCGACCTATTTATCGGAAAAACTGCCCATTTATACCCGCCTTCCTGATATCAAGGATGTCAGCAGAAGGTTGACACGGCTCTATCACCCCTATCATGCCGCTCTGACAGGATTGCTGGAGACATCGGTCAATCGGTTTGGGAGAGCCCTTCTTGTCGATTGTCATTCCATGCCCGGGTTTGCGCCCATGGGTTCGCGCCGACCGGATATAATTTTGGGTGATCGTTTTGGCACTTCATGTCACCCTGACACGCTGGCCTTATTTCGCCAGCTTTTCACACAAGCGGGATATAGTGTCGGTGTAAACTATCCTTATGCGGGTGGATATACGACCTCTTATTACGGCAAACCCGATGAGGGTATTGAGGCCATTCAAATTGAAGTGAACCGCGATCTTTACGTGAATCCGGTAACGCTCTCGCCAAAGTCGGGTTATGTCCAGCTGACCGAAGACTTACGCCAGATTACCTATGACATTGTCGCGTCGGCTATGCCGCAGGCTCTGGCCGCGCAATAAGTTCCACGTGAAACTATTGGGAATTTCCCGCATCAGGCGAAAATTTGGCACGTTACTTGCTCTCCTCATAAGCGAATTAACCTTCAGCTTTGGGGATTCCCTTATGACCAGTGATATTGACCTCCATGTGGGCAAACGCCTGCGCCGCCGCCGCCGTCTCTTAGGACTGACTCAGCAAACCCTTGCCGAGGAAGTCGGTATCCGGTTTCAGCAAATTCAGAAATATGAATGCGGCGCGAACCGGGTCTCCGCTGCGCGGCTTTTTGAGCTCTCCGAAGCCCTATCTGTCCCCATTCAGTATTTTTATGAAGGTCTCGGGTCGCATGACCCTCTTTCAGAGAATGAACCCGCAGACACGATTGCCCCCGACGTGCTGTCCCGCAAAGAGACGATGGACCTGGTCAGGGCCTATTACGCAATGGATGATGCCCCGCGGAAACATTTATTGGACCTCGCAAAATCGTTGGAACAGGCTAACAAACCGAAATTGCGCCTTGTTTCCCAATAAGGTGTTTACCCAATAGACAGGTCTTTTGTCCAATAGACAGCTCTCGCGCTGGCTGATAGCTCCGCCACATGACTTTATCTTCTGGAATTCGGAAACGACTCGATCACTTGCACGTTTTATCGTGCATTGCACGCGGCATAACCCTTCCCTTATTCGCGAGCCCAAAGGGCGTGGAGAATAAGGCTGAAGGCGGCGTATATGATCCCGTAACCCAGGCGGATACCGACGCCGAAGATGCTCTACGAGCGTCCATAAGAGAAGCCTTTCCCGAAGATTCTATTGAGGGCGAGGAATGCCCTGACCACGTCGGGACGAATGATTTTTCTTGGACGCTTGATCCGATTGACGGAACGCGCGCCTTTGTTGCGGGCGTTCCCGTTTGGAGCACGCTCATCGCGCTGTCCCACGCCAATAAACCGGTGCTCGGCATGATCGACCTGCCCGCCCTTGATACAAAATATATGGGCTGGACAGACAGCGAAGAGCGGCGCGCTTGGGTTGAACGCCCGGCCAATGCCAAAGACGCTTTAGCGACCAGCCCTTGCCCCGAAATTCGCGACGGTATTTTAGGCTGCACCGCGCCTTTCGGAATGTTTAGGCCCGGCGAATTAGCGGCGTTCAAAATTATCGGGTCCGGGACAAAATTCATGCGCTTGGGCCTGGATGCCTTGGGATATGGGCTTCTGGCGGAGGGCCGTATGGATATCATCGTCGAGGCCGGAATGAAGCCTTGCGACGTTCGCGCATTGATCCCCATAGTTGAGGGCGCCGGCGGGCGGCTGACAAATTGGGAAGGCGGAAGCGCCGTAAATGGAGGGCGCGTGGTCGCGGTGGGCGATGCCGGATTGCTGCCGGAACTCTATACCTATCTGGGCCGGGCCTTAGATGATTAAGGCGCGCTCAGAACTTGGCGCTCTTCAACAGGGCCAACAGCCGTCGCTGACGGACTGATCCGTTTTAGCAAACCGTCAGCCGTGTTTTGGTCAAATTTCACGCGAAGCTGGAGATAAACCCCTTTGCGCGCATATTCAGCCGCTTCAAAATCCCTGTCCTTAAAGCCTTTCACATTATAGCCAGCGCTAATCCAAACATTATCAACGGGCGAGACACCAACACTTGGGCCCCAAGAATAGGCGGTTCCGGTCTCTTTATTCGTCATAACCGCGCCGCGCAAACCGAGGTCAATTTTCTCGGTCACATCAAATCGCGTTTCCGCCCCGACAAGGTGAGTCCAATTTGAAAGCTTTTGATCACCGACTTCCGTCTTCACATATTTTGTCCCGAGGTTCGTTGACACCTGCCAGCGATCTGTAACCATCGTATTCATGGCAGCATTATTCACGAACTTTGTTGTGTTGATGTCATTCAGCGGTTGTGTGTTGATGACATCGAGCCTGTTAAACAAAACCGTATCTTCATTGCGTGGACGCCAAGATGCACCGATGCGGGCTTCAAATTGTTTGTCGGAATCCAACTCGCCCGTTTGTTCCGAAATCCGGCCACGGGCGGTTGCAGCCATGGAAAGCGTATCTGACAAATCCCGCGCGACGGAACTGGACATGACCCATGTCTCATCCTCATCCGAATCACGGACTTCTACCCGGGCGGATGCGCTCATTGTCTCATTGCGATAAGCCGCGCCAACATAAATCGACTGGAAGTCTTCATTTGTCTCGAACGGAGAAATTACAGCATCAGGTGCGACCTCAAGGAAGTCAGCTTCCGAGCGCAACATTCTGCGGGCTCTGATGCCGACCTGACCTGAAAGCTTATCCGTTAAGCGTATAGATTGATCCAAACCGATGGTGGCGCCAACCCGGCGGCCGCTTTCATTTGACAAATTGTCAGCCGCAACCGTTGCCGTACCGCCCGACCACGGCGTCGCAGACGCACCTAATGTCGTATTGACAGACTGCTGTCCCCCGCCATTTAATATTTCATGGCGTAGGTTAATTGTCGCAAAATTTCCGACGCGTTTATCAACGCCCAGCATGAGGCGCTGCGGCTGAGCCGACACTTCATCCAGCCCATCGATCGGCGTTTCAGCAGAGGCTTGAATAGTCATGCCGTGCTCACTGATATCATAAGAGCCGCGCGCGACAGCTAAGAGTGACGTGCGATCATCGCCATTGACAAGCTCGTCCTTAGTGATGCGCAATCCGCCAGACATATCAAGTTTCGTGCCGTCTTTGGTCGCTAGGATTTCACCGCTGGTGCGGGCGTCCCCTGTCGCGAGATTTTCCTCACGGTAAGCCTCTACTTCAAACTGACTCGTTGAGCGGCGACCTGTTTCAGCATCGTTTGACTCGCGCACTTTCACCGTGCCGCGAGCGCCATAGCGCCGAACACCGTTAGTATTTGGCGTGCGCTGCCCCAAACCAAATCCGGCCTCTTCCTCGCGAAAATAAGCTTCGGCTAAAACGGACTCGGATGTGTGAACAAGCTCCAGCAATTTTGCATCTGCAACACCTGCACCGTCGCCGGATTGATCCGTCACAGCATATTCGGCGCGCAGTTCTGTCGAGTCAGATATTTTCGCGATGACGTCGACACCAATTTGGTTCGACTTCGCACCAGCGGATAAAGAGCTGCCATTTTCATGGGTAAATGTTGTCCCAACTTGAATTTTGTCATTCAGGAATTGCGCCTGAACCCGGCCACCCGCCGTCACATTCCGTTCTGCATCTTCGGACGTTTCATAATCTACAACGATAACATTTGGATTGAAATTTGCATCCGTCGCATCAACAGGCAGACGAAAAATAATCTCGCCCGTATAATAATCCAATGTGTAATCGAGATAGCGAACAAGTGTTTTTGTTTCTAAAATAATGTCGGGACGAACACGGTCACGGGTTTCGACAATAATTTCTTCCGATTGCGGCAGTACACGACTATTGGACAGGCGATAAGGTCCGGAGAGGCCTTCCGCTGCGATTTCATCTTTCATGAAACCTTGATTTGTTTCTGCGGCAAAACCCAACACCTGAAGATTGTCACCTAGATACTCGGCCTTCAAACCGGTCAGCTTACGGTTATAACGCGTCAGGCGACCTTCCGTGACATTCGTATCAAAGTCACCAAACAGCGCATAGGCCTGACGTTTTTCAAGTTTAATAAAGAGCGGATAGCGCGAAACGCCTTCGAATTCCTGATAGGTGCGGTCACCATAAAGCGAATAATAGGCATTCGGATCAATTTCGCCCTCAAAGCCAGTATCGCGATTACCGCGGCGCTTATCCGTATCGACGGCCAGCGTCATGAGCCAATTGCCCTTGACCATACCTTTGGCGAAGAAGGCCACGCGGCCATCCGTTACAACATCATTGGCGTCGCCTGCGAAGGCGTTCATATTGCCTTTGACATCCTGCAATGCCGCAGACCCTTCGGCCAGACCAACAAGGATCCAATCACGCTTTTCAGGCTCGAGATACATATAAATCGGAATTTCGCGGCCGGTATCCAGCGTAACCTTCACAGTCACCTTGCCCGTTTTCAGGGTTGGCTCCAACGGCACGCGCATAATACCGTCCCGGCCGACTGTGAACTCACGGCGGTTAGACAGCGGCGCGATCAATGTTTCTGTCTGCTCGCGCAGGCGGTTATCACCGGCCGCATCCAAGAGACGGTAAGGTTCTTCGAGATTGACGCGGGCTATCCGTCCGGCATGAACCGGGCGGCCGGATTGATCTTCCAAGCGAATAGCGATTTCAGGCGATGTCCGGCCATCCGCAACCAGCACAGATTCTGCCGGGACCGCGGTCGCACGCGCGATGTCTTTAACATACCAAATTTCCTGGCGGATCGTTTCGGCAAGGCTGCCATCAGCATTGCGCACATCGGCGAGAAACACGTTGCGTCCATCTTGAAGCGGCAGTCCGCGCCAGCGCGAAATTTTGACTTGGCCATTGGCGCTCGTATCGGCACCTTGGAAATAATATCCCGCAATATCGCGGTCATTCAAACGAATGCTTACCTGCTGGCCGGTGGCATGTTTTATGCCGACATGGGTCGACGGAATTGACGGCGTTCGTTCAGGCGACGGGTAAGCCCACGCCGCGCTCGCGTCCTGTTCGTTCAACCAAATGCCATCGAAATCGAGATGTTCGGTTGTGTCCTTGAAGGCTTTCTCTTCTACAACAACTTCAGCTTCACCTGTTTGTTTCAGATAGAAGTTCGCACGCCAAATACCGCCGCCTTGAACATCAATAAATTTGGAATTATTCACGCCGGCATAACGTGTATTTTCTTCGCAGGTCATCAACTCAAAGCCCTTAGGGAGAGTTTCTTCGTCAACCTGAACGACGTGTGTGCCTTCACTGATGCCTTCAAAATGAAACAGGCCGTCAGGATCGGACACAACATAAGCGCCGGTCTCCATATAAAGGCGGACCCCGTCAACGCCGATACCGCGGTCAATCGGGCGCGCCCAATCTGCATCTCCGTCACAGCTTTGTTCTGTGACGCGGCCAATAATCGTGCTGGTAGACCGCAAGAGGTCCTCGCGCAGCGTCACGCCGGCTCGCGAGACGTTTGAGATGGGCTGCATCAGCGGATCGCGAACTACGGCCTCATTGACCGCATCGCCCAGATGTGCGCCCGGACCAATAAGAAGCGCATAGCTTAATGTAATCGCCTCACCCGAAGGCAGCGCATTCATCTCATATGTCAGGAGCGTCGCATCATCCGAAACAATCGGATCATCGGCGGAAAGGGACTCAATACGTGTCGTGCCGGGAACGTATCTGAAGCCGATTGGAAGCGTGTCATATAAATCGACAGCAGCTGCAGAATCGCCCGTGTTTTGAACTGTGACTGTGTAGTTGACGTAGTCACCCACATCCGCCGTAAGTCGATCTGCTGATTTCGTTAGGACGAGATTACTCTCCGGATCGAGAGGAATATCAAACCTGAGCGGACCTTCTTCGGTCACGGTAAAGGTTTCTCCCATCGAAGCCGATGTAATCACAAACCCCGCTTGCTCGCCCAATTCATACAAATCGCTCTGCGAGACAACGGATGAAAAAGTGAAACCTTCAGGCGGAACAACCTCAATACGGTAGTTTCCGGGCTCTACAATCGGGAAACTAAATTGCCCTATATTACTTTCATAGATGAGACCTGCTCCGTCGACCGCGTCCTCACCGGACATCACTTCGGAAGGGAAAGTCGAGAATCCATCAACGCCAAAAACGATGGCCTGCGCGCCCGTGTCCACATTGATTAAAGTTATAACGGCATCGTCAATGGGCGCACCGTCAGCAGAGGAAAAGACACTGTTTAACGGGTTTAAAACGGCGGTGTCGACAGTCACATCGGTGCTGTCAAACGCGTCAATATAGGTTGCCGTCAGCTGCGTATTACCGCCGCTGCTAATTGTGTTATCATTTGCGGTAACAGGATCTGAGGAGGATGGGAGATACGCGAAAAACTCACCTGTATCCGGTCCGGTCTCGTATAGGCGCAGCGTGATTTCGTCGCCATTGCTGGCTTCAATTTTGATAACGACAGTATCTATCTCAGTGCTGTTCAAATTCTGGCCTGTGTCCGTAACGCGTACGAACATGAGTTCCCCTGAGAGATAGGTCATCGCGGGTATAAGCGGAATGGCCGAAGACAAATTGATCTGGTTACCACCCGTTGTGACAGGTGCGCCTATGGAACTAAAAGGTCCGTTTGATACGCCGGAGGGGGAATAATCCGTGCCATTGATATTGCGGAGAATAGGATTGCTGGCTGTTGGCGCATGACGAAAAAATTCGATGACGGCAGGTGTCGCTGCAGGACGGATCACAAAGACCGCTTCGCCCGTGTCAACCGTACGCCTTAAAGACCCGACCGAATAGGTCATAGTCGCAACATTGACGACTTCGGAGCCGAAATTGCCAACGGTCAACCCATTCTGCGCGTGCGCAACAGGCGCCGTACCAACCCAGGCTGTGGCCGCGAGGACGATAAGTCCGGAGATATGGTTAGAAGAACGTGTCACAGATCGCGGGGGCAATCAGATCGACTCGTCAAGTTCAGTCAGTGCAGGTCTGGAAACCCATCGTCACAACGATAGACCTTTTCCCGAAATGTGTTGACGAGGCCGCCATTCCAACATTTGGAATGGCGGCCTGTGTCAAAGAACCTGATCCGGCGATCTAATCAATCGTTGCCCGGATGACGAGGTAACCAATCGTTGGCGTCGCGGTTGAACCGGATCCCAAAATTCCGTTGGTTACAGTAACGGTACAAGCGCCGCCGTCACACTGCGTTCCGGCAGCTGTTTGTGCCAGGTTTCCAACAGGCGCCGTCGTCGGCAAGACGAGGTCACCGCGAACAGCCGCTTCCTGAATAGTAATATTATCAGGCAGAATATCCGATAGATTGATATTTGTCGCGTCGGTTGTACCCGTATTGTTGACCTGAATAATATATTCAACACAGCTTTGAGGCGTGAAATATTCCGTGTTGGCCGTCGGCTTTACGTAGCTTCCAGATGCCGCGATTGGATCGCACGTACCCGGTGCTCCGGAGACTACACCAAAGACCTCTTTGGTCGCAGCAACCATTGGGTTTTCAATGATATAATTGCCTTGTGCGGAATGCGCGCCGTCTGTTGCGGCGTCATTTGTGACAGCCGGGCCATCTAGGTCAGCCAAAACGTTCTCAACAGTAAGCGGGTTTGCATCGTTAACGCCGTCACCGTCGGCCAGTGTTTCTGTGTAGACCAAGGATGTACCAGAACCACTCGTGATAGTTTGCGTATTTGCATAAAGCAAAATGCCCGCTTGATCCGTGTCGACACGGCCTGCAGGAATGTTTTGACGTACATAAACGAATACGCGTTCGTCAGCTGCCAAGACCGGGACATTTACGGAACCCGCTGTTGTATTATAATTCTGCGGCGTACCGGCAGCGCGTTCAGATTCGCTCAAAGCACCATCATTATTTGTGTCATCGCTCTCTGCATAAAAGATGATGTCTGGCGCAGTTGTCGCTGCACTTGTATCAAACTGATCTGAACCGGCTTGTTCAAAGCCCAAAAGGTAAGCGTGCTCATCATTACCATTGTTCACAACAACAAATGGTAAAAGCGCATCAGTTTGGCTTGTAACAACATATGTATCGGCCGGGCTGCTGACGGTCACATTGACGAGACGATCAACGGCAAATTCTGTTGGCGTCGCTGTGTTGTCGATTTGTGTCTGAGCCGTGTTGTTGACTTCATAATTCAAAGTAAACGTGTTTGAGACAGTTGTGCTGGCAGCCGTAAAGTCATTCTGCGCAAAAGCGGTTCCTGTCGAAATAACTGTCAGAGCCGTTGCCCCCAACAGACCTTTCATAAGTTTGCATTTGGTCATTTTTGTTTCCCATAGGTTAGTTGACGGGTAAACATTTACAGGAGGATGGTTAAATCGATGCCAAATAGCGTGGTTAATAAAGTGCTAAATAATTTACTGCTTTTTGAAGCATATTGAAAATAACACAATATTTTAAGTGACTTATGAATTGTTCCAATAGACAAATTTTATATTTGATTCATCAAGTAATTATTTTGACTAATTGTGACTTCCAAGAAAAAAGCCGCAATTTTTCAGCTGCGGCTTTTTATCATAAATGATTGGCTGGCTTATTTTAAGCGCGCCTTAAATTCGATTTCACCGCTGGATCCAACCAATATCGGACCGGCGATGCGCCATTGGATATGTGTTATGTCGTCTGAGTTTGCGGCTCGGGTTCCGCCGCCCATATCCGGCAAAACAAGCGCGCTACGCTCGACAAAAGAGCCTCCGCCGTCGACGGAATAGCGAACGACTGCGCCGGATTTATCCGCCGACCCTTCCAAGAAACGCACGTCAGCCGGAACCGGCATGGCAAGCACGATGTCGGTCGCGGGTTCTGCTGAGTCATTCGTGAAGGCGACCGAATAGACGACTTTTTCGCCCGGCGTGACCTCAGCGGCACTGACACGTTTTGTCATAACGGTCCCGTCTGCTTGTTGGACAGTGACCTCTTTTTCGACTTTTTGGGTCGCAGTCAAAGCGCTTGCTGAGATCCCTGATGCAAGAACGGCTGCGGACATAGCCAGTATTGTAAAACGGCGAATGAACATGGGGTCACTCCTTACTAGTGAAACTAAATATCTCCTGATGCTAGGCCGATAGACTTAACGGAGGTTTAAATTGCTTGCCGGGACCATCGCCATTCAGACAAAATTCATTCACACAATCTTTACGACATAAATTGGGAATGCATTGACTGAGTTCCTGAACCAAACCTGAATAGCCCGTCCCGTATAGAAGTTTTCAGGCGACGGATGTTGGGTCCACTTAATCGCCTCTAACGAATTTGTTTGGGAGCAAATACCGGGATATGCGAACGAATACACTTGTCACCCTTGGAGCCAGTGCCGTTTTCGGTGTTATGGCCATCATTCTCGCCCGCGGCTGGATTCAAGACGCTGTGGAAAATGAATTTCGGCAAACGCCTGCGCAACCTGCGTCCCTCGCAGCGTTTGCCCAACCGGTTCAAGCCACAACCGTTCCTGTTCTTGTCGCAAATACTGACCTCATGTTTGGTGATGAGCTGACACCGCAAGCGCTTCGCATCATTGCTATGCCGGAAGACGCAGTGCCGCTGGATGCGCTGAGTGAGCTGTCTGAAATTTTCCCGGCTGACTACGACCCGTTAATTTCGGGAGCGATGGTTTTGTTGGCCGACATTCGGATGAATGAAATAATTCTTCCGCACCGGGTCTCCGGATTGGGCGGGCGCGGATCATTATCCGCTAGAATTCGCCCGGGCTACCGCGCCGTTGCCGTCAGGGTTGATGACGTAACAGGCGTGGCAGGATTTATTGTCCCCGGAGATTTGGTCGACATACAATATGTATCAGAGCCAAATCCTGATTTGGACATTCCGCTCTATCGCTCTGATATCATTCTTCAGTCCGTTCGCGTTCTGGGCATAGATCAATCCCAAAACCGCAAACAGGATGCACCCGAAGTTGCGCGCACGGTCACTTTAGAAGTCAGCCACATGGACGCCCAAGCACTTGCCATTGCCCAAGAGGGCGGCGTCATCTCCTTGGTATTGCGCGCTGCCGGTGAAGCTATCCCGTCGACGACGAAATCATTGGACACGCGCCAACTCGATTTGCGCGCTAATTCAGACAGCTCCGCGAAAAAACCGCGCCGCCCGGTCCGCGTAACCCTGAAAAAATCGACACCACCCGTCGCGCAAATCACAGTCATTCGCGGGGACACGAGCCAGTCTGTTTCCGTGCGTAAGGAAACCCTTACACCTTCCCCCGATTCCGAATTGGCAGGAGGCTAAAATGCAACGCGCCCTAAAACCTTTCATAGCGGCCCTCGCCTGCTCCGTCATGATTTCAACGCCTGCGCTCTCCAAATCCTGGGTCGACACAAAGACCAGTGAGCGTTCGGCAACGTCAGTCATTAAAGATGATACGCTCGTGATGAGAACCGATACAGCCTTCGCGCAAATCCGCGTCGCAAATGCCGATATTGCGGATGTCGTTGTTCTATCTGATCGCTCTTTCCAAGTTTTGGGCAAAGCCGGCGGCAAGACAAATGTCATGCTCTATGACGTCGATAACCAGCTTGTTGATATTGTGGATGTGACGGTTGGCTTTGATGTGGCGAGCCTGAAGAAGACGCTGTTTGAGACCTTTCCGAAAGAAGCCGTCGAAGTTCGTCCATTGGCGGGCGGTATCTATCTATCAGGGGATGTGTCCAGCGCAGCGGTTGCAGAACGCGCCGTGTCTATTGCAGAGGCTTATGCCCCTTCGCGCGTTACCTCAGGTTTAGCGGTTCGGGACAGCCATCAAGTTATGCTCGAAGTGCGGTTTGTAGAAGCTAGCCGCGATTCTATTAAACGGCTTGGTATAAACCTGCTGTCAGAGCGCGGCGGAATACTGAGCGCCGCGGGCGACATACTTCCGGCGGGGCCGGGCGATTTTGCCGTCGGAGGATCAACCGGCTTCGTCAACGCAACGGCCACCGCTATTCTGGGGGGCGGTATTGGCGCGGCATCGCTGGACGTCCGAATTGATGCGCTCGAGCAACAAGGCATTATTCGAACTTTGGCTGAACCTAATCTAGTTTCCATGTCCGGCGAAACTGCCAGTTTTTTAGCGGGCGGAGAATTTCCAATTCCTGTCTCGGCCGGTCTTGGCGAGGTCACAATTGAATACCGTAAATTCGGTGTCAGCTTGGCATTTACACCGACCGTCTTGGATAACGGCGTTATCAATTTAAAAGTCGCGCCCGAAGTGTCGCAACTGGACGCGCAAAACACAGTTGAAATCGGCGGCGTCCGGGTTCCGGGATTACGCGTTCGCCGCGCCAATACGACGGTCGAGCTTCGCAACGCCCAAAGTTTCGCGATTGCCGGTCTTCTGCAAAACGAAAGCGTCAACACGCGCGAAAATGTGCCTTGGATCGGAAAACTACCGATTATCGGATCATTGTTTTCGTCCACAAGCTTTCAAAAATCAGAGACGGAACTCGTCATTATCGTGACGCCGCATTTGGCGCGCCCGGTCTCTGATCAGAGCCAATTGGGCACACCTTTAGACAATGCATATTTGCCGTCAGACGCGGAAGCCTTTCTGGGCGGAAAAATTGAAGGAGGTTTCGGCCATGCGATGGAATAGAACCGGACTTGCCGTCCTGGCACTGGCGCTAACAGGTTGCGCCACTACCCAGCCTGCGCTCGAGGCGCATTCCTCCGGATTTGGAGATGCGGTTGCGCAAAACATTGCCGCGCAACGAATTGCGCCGTCAGCCGAGGAAAAAGCCAACACCTTCATTCCGCCAAACCGCGCCCGTCAGAAGGCGGCTCGGGAAGCCTATGAAAACGGAACCGTCAAAGAACCGGTCGCCGTTCAAACGACAGAATAAAATTTAACCCGCTAATCAGAAGACCCCAAAAACTAAACTTTTCAAAATCAAACACTCTAAAAGAAGGATAGACACATGCCCCTCCCCCATTCGCAAACCTCACTAAAATCTCTATTGAACAGTTATCTGTCCGGAACAGGGCGCGGTATTTCTGGTTCCGTGGCGGTGTGGGCGGCGTTGTCTACGCCCGTTGTTCTGGCCGGCGCGACATTATCTGTGGATGCGGCGCGGATATATAATGTTGATGCGGAGCTTCAGGCCGCAGCCGACTCGCTTTCTCGTGCGGGCGCAGCTGAGCTGGATCAACGCGGGGATGCGATCCAACGTTCGTCCGGCGCAATCTTAAACTTGCTCTCTCACGACCAAAAATTCGCGCGCGGGGATTCCAATATCGAGATAGATACGATCACGTTTTACGATGACATTCCGGATGATGGATATTCAGATATTCCAGAGGCTAATCGGACAAATTCATCCGGGAAAGCCCGCTATGTTGAAGTGTCCATCAAGCCGCGTCAGGTCGAAACGATATTTCCATCTTCCTTACTTCAAAAATTGACGGACACCACGCTGAGCGCGAGCGCTGTGGCAGGCATGGACCAAGTCGTCTGCGGAGCGGCCCCTGTCTTTATTTGCAATCCTCAAGAGGGTGAAACAACATCCATTTATGAGGCGATGGAAACAAAAGCGTTTCAGCGAAAACAGATAAAATTTAAGACCCCTAACAATGTCAGTGATCCTTATGGCAGTGGCAGCTTTGGATGGCTGGATCCGTTCGGCGGAAATTCCGGCGCGTCGAAACTGGCCGATGCCATTGCGATTGATATTTCCCCGGCCTGTTTATCACAATCCAAAGGCGTTGTGTTGCGAACAGGAAATATTGCGTCAATGCGACACGGTCTAAATACGCGGTTCGATATTTATGAGGGATCGTTCAAAAAGAAGAAAAGTGACCCCAGTTATGCGCCCGCGCAGAATGTTGTCAAAGGATGGGCACCGAAAAAAGCCAACAAGTCCTGTACTGAAGCCCCCAGTTCAAACGCTCTGGGATTGCCGCGAGATGATTGCCACGGCAACGACGCCTGTCCATCCAGCCGTATCGGAGACGGCAATTGGAATTTTTCGCAATATATGGCGGTGAACCATCCCGGATTCACACGGATTACAATAGAGGGCGTCACCTACCGGAGAGGGAGCGGAGGGACTTTTAGCCCCTCTGTGCCTCCATCACGCTATGCCATGTATCGTTGGGAAATAGACAATGATTCCGTGCCCGGAGCCGAAACCTATGGAAACAATGCGGTGACGGCCGAGGAGGGTTTACCTCAATGCCACACATCGGGCGCATCGACTACGGTTAAAGATCGCCGCATCATTACTGCTGCTGTTTTAAACTGCGGGGAAATTGAAGCTAATTCTCCAAATGGCATGTTTAAGCGCAAAGACGAATTGCCTGTCGAAACTTTCGTAAAAGTCTTCCTGACCGAACCCATGGGTAAGGGACAGCAAAATGTCGTTTACGGTGAAATCATTGGCCCGGTTGTCAAAGGCCAAGACAGCGAAGCCAATGATGTCGTGGCTGTGCGCAGATAATGTTTTTGCGGTCTACATATATTGCCGACACAAAGGGCGCAGTTTCCATAGAAGGGGCGATCCTATTTCCGGTGCTCGCCCTGATCGGCTACGGCATTATCGATCTCTCTATGATGCTTTTACAAACTCATAAGATGGAGCAAGGCTTGGTTGCCGGTGCAAGCTATCTCGCACGCGCACAGGCTCCAACTTTGTTAACAACACAAGCCAAAAATATCGCGCTCTCAGGCCGCCCCGACGGGTCCGGTGAGCCGCGCGTTGACGGCTGGTCAGACAGTGAAATCACGCTTACCTTCCGAAATATACCCAATAATGGAGAGTATCGGGACGGGGCTGTTGTTCAGCTTGCTGAATTTTCTTCCGCCCATCCATATCAAGGTTTGGGATTCATAAAGCTCGCCTCCGGCGGACGCGTCACCATACGCACCGACCACGAAGAACGTCTGGTTAGCGCGCGATGAGACAGATACTCAAAAAATTCCGACGCCGGGATGACGGCGCCGTGACTGTCGAAACATCTCTGATGATCATGATGCTTATCATCTTGACCGGCGGCGCAATCGAAGCCGGCTACGCATTTTACCAATATAACGGGGCTCAACAAGCCGCGCGGACAGGGGCCCGAATTGCCGCAACCTCTAACCCGGTCGCCCGGTCCGTGAGCACTATGACAGGGCTCTCCGGATCAGTCTCTCAAGGCCAAGCTTTTCCGGATTTTGAGATCACATGTAGAAATGACACGCAGCAATGCTCTGAAGGCAGCTATGATTCTGTCGCCATGAAACGCATTGTCTTTGGTCCGGATGAAGACGGGGTTTGCGGCGCAACGTCCCGCGCACGGCGCGGCATGTGTGATGTGTTCAAAGACACGAAACACGCGTTTGTGGATGTTGCCTATATTGGCTCCGGTCTCGGCACAGCGGGTTACCAAGGGGATGCTGCGCCTCTCGTCAGTGTGACATTGCGCGAAGTGCCTCTAAACTTTGTATTTCTCGACTTGGTCGGCCTGGGCGGTTTGGTCCACCTTCCCCCTGTTGAAGCGACACTCATGGGAGAGGATTTGAAAAATGGGTAAACTCACAAAATGGGGCCGACGCCGCGGCGATAACCGCGTAGCAAAAAAAGCGGATTACGCGTTAATTCAAAATGCCGAATGTGACGTTGACGCAGTCGATGAAGAGCTCATGATTCCTGACTTTAAAGATGAACTCAGAAATGAAGACACCACTCAATCTGAAATAACACCTCCCCCAAACGCTCCGGCCAGACAGAAAAGCCCACGAATTTTTGCGCTGGTCGGAGCCACCGGAGGTGTTGGAACAACGTCTTTAGCAACACAGCTTGCGCATGAGTTTGCCATAACCAACGCGGCCCATAACAAAACCAGGCGCTGGCCTGCTGATCCAAAGGTCTGTTTAATAGATTTAGATTTTGAATCCGGGGCGTGCGCCCATCATCTCGACTTGCTGCCAAGTCTCACAATAGAAGACCTTAGCGGGCCGCCTGAACAAATCGACAAGGCATTCACTCAAGCTTTAGTTTCCACTCATGAATGCGGCATTTCTTTACTTGCAGCTCCTAATACAATTGGCGCGAATGCGCGCGTAAATCCGCATACTATTATGGCCATGCTGGATGCTGCCTCCGAGCTTTTCGACACGGTTATAATTGACATGCCCAGATATCAGCAGCCTTGGACGCTCGCCGTTATGCGCGCCGTCGACGTCTTGGGCGTCACCTGTGAGCTGACAATTCCGTCCCTGCACGCAGCGCGAGAGCGCTTAGCCAAACTTTCTGCCGCGACGGAGGACGGCGTGAATGCGCATGTAATTCTAAGTAAGTTCGAAAAGCGGTCCTTTAAAAATATGCTGCGTTTAAGCGATGCGGAAAAAGCTCTGGGGCGATCCGTTTTAACGACTCTTTGCCTTGATCCGGATACAACGCGCGAGGCGTTAAATTGCGGTGAGCCCGCCGGAGCTATCCGGCCGGATTCGCGCTTTGTGAAAGATGTTCGAAACCTGACTGAGGCGCTCATATCGGCGCAAGACGTTCCGAGTGTCAAAGCCGCCTAATCCTGAGCGGCCCTTTATTTACCGGCTCTTTACCTTGTGCCCTAACGTCGACCTAAATCTTATCGTGTAAGACAGTATAATGGGACGATTTTCGCAAGCACTGACAGATGATATTCAACACGGCCAGGCCCCTGTTGTAACGTCGGCTCCTGATGTCGCCGCTATTCAGCCCGCCTTAATTCCGGAGACACCAAAGACGTCCCCTGCCGAGCCGCCGAAAGCTAAAAAGACACCCGTTTTAGAAACCGGAAACGTCTGGCTGGAAACAAAAATAAAACTTCACACACGTTTGATTGACGAAATTGACTTGGCGCAGTTGGACGGTTTGGAAAGCGAGGAGCTTCGAGAAAAAGTCCACGCTATCGTGGCCGAAATGGCGCGTGAAGATAAGCTGAAGATGAACGCGGCTGACCTACGAAGGCTCGGCGATGGAGTCTATGACGAGATGGTTGGGCTGGGACCTTTGGAAGTCTTGCTACAAGATGAAACCGTGTCCGACATACTTATTAACACGCATGAGCGCGTATTCGTGGAGCGCCGAGGCGAGTTAGAGCTCTCTGCCGTTCGCTTTGCCAATGAGCCGCATTTATTGCGCATTATCAACCGTATCGTTTCACAAGTGGGGCGCCGCGTTGATGAGAGCCAGCCGCTATGCGATTGCCGTCTTTTGGATGGCAGCCGGGTCAATGTTGCCATTGCGCCGATTGCAGTCGACGGCCCGCTGGTCTCGATTCGGAAATTCTCAAAAAGTCCCCTCACGCTAGATAAGCTCATCGAGTTTAATGCGATCCCGGATATCGTCGCGCAATTCCTTTGGGCAGCCTGTAAAGCCCGCGTCACAATCCTAATTTCCGGCGGGACGGGGTCAGGTAAAACGACGCTCTTAAATGCGCTGTCGCAATCTATTTCGGAAAAAGAACGCCTCATCACAATTGAAGACGCGGCCGAGTTGCAGCTCCAACAACCGCATGTGGCCCGCATGGAAACACGCCCGCCAAATATTGAAGGCCGCGGGGAAATCAAACAGCGCGGCCTCGTCAAAAACGCGCTCCGGATGCGTCCCGACCGCGTGATTTTGGGCGAAGTACGGGGCGAAGAAGCCTTTGATATGCTACAAGCGATGAACACAGGCCATGAAGGGTCCATGGCGACACTTCATGCGAACACACCGCGTGATGCTTTGACCCGTTTGGAACAAATGGTCGCCATGGGCGATATGAAAATCACACCGGAAGCCGTTGCCGGTCAAATTGCATCGGCTGTCGGCATTATTGTTCAGGCAACGCGCCTATCTGACGGCCAGCGAAAAATTACCTCCGTTGCGGAAGTCACCGGCATGGAAGGTCCCGTCATCCAAATGCAGGAGCTTTTTAATTATACGCGGACGGGCACCGGCCCTGACCATCAAGTTATTGGCGAGTTTCGCGCGACGGGCATTCGCCCCAAATGTTTGGAAGAAATCATCACGCTCGGCATTCCCCTGCCCGAGGGATTATTTGAACCAAAGGTCCTGAAACCGGGGCGTTTGTCTGAGCTCTCGTTGAAAGAGCGCATCGGATAATGTCTCCGGGTCAGAAAATTGTAATCTACGGTCTCATTTTCGCGGCGGCCGTTCTGTTTCTGCAAGCCGTGACCAGCCTTGGCAAGCAAGCAAGCCGGCGTGTGCGGCTGGCAAATGATCGTCTGCGGCGCGTCGCTAAATCCGATAGCGAAGGCGAGGCGCTGGGACGTCTTCGGCGCGCCCGGTCAATGAACTCTGACGGACATCTTGCCGGGCTAAATGCGCGGGTTGCCCAGCTTGTGCTGCAGTCCGGCTTGCCATTAGGCCCCTACGGATTTTATTATGCTTGCCTTGGGCTTGCAGCCTCGATGGGAATGACAGGATTTTTGGTCAAAGGCACCCCTGTTTGGGCCGCCGCCGGGTTCGCCCTTGGGTCCATTCTTCCGGCCATGGTCATTTCATTTTTGGTCAAACGCCGCCGAAAAAAAGCTGTGACGCAATTACCCGAAGCTTTGGATGTTATCATTCGCTCGCTGGCTGCCGGACACCCTGTGCCTGTGGCGATGGCTTTGGTTGCGCGCGAGATGGCTGACCCCATTGGCAGTGAGTTTGGCATCGCTTCTGATGAGGTGAGTTTCGGGTCCACAATTTCTGCCGCCGTTCAAAAATTGTCAGACCGGGTCGGGCATGAAGACTTTGAGCTTTTCTCCGCTATGATCCGCTTACAGGAACGCACAGGCGGTAATTTGGCCGAACTCCTGCGCTCGAACGCTAAAACCATCCGTGATCGTCAGAAGATGCGGTTGAAGGTGAAGGCCGCATCTGCCGAGGGCCGGATGAGCGCGCTTATTTTGAACGCTGCACCTATTCTTCTTTTCATCGCTGTGAACAAAATGAGTCCCGAATTTTACGGAGATGTCGAAGGTAATCCGATCGTCACATATGCGCTGTGGGGCGTCGTTATTTGGATGGTCATTGGCAATCTTGTCATGCGTAAAATGATCAATTTCAAGATATGAGCTTCCACAACATCCTCACCATTGTGATCGCGATGACATTTTTAGTCATTTCGATGATCCTGAGTTTTATCGGGATCCGCAACGCTATACGAGAAAGTCAGCGTGTCGAACGGCGCTTGGCAGGCGGCGCACGTTTTGACGAAGATGCGGATATTGGAATCGGCGCAAAATCCCGGGCCAAGCGCAATCTTTTATCCCAATTTGGATCACACCTGACTTTGCCGGACGCCAAGGAAATCACGCGGTTGAGATTCATGCTCGCCCAAGCCGGTTATTTTGAAAAAATTACGGTGAAGAGTTTTCTGGCCGCGCGAGTTATTTGCCTGTTTGGCCCTGTCGCCATATGTCTATCGTTATGGGGCACACTGGCCGCAAAAATAGGAACAACGCCCGCCATTGCAATTTGCTTTGTCTTGGTTGGCTTGGGATTATTGGGACCCGAACAATTCATCCGCGTCAAGGCTAGGAAACGCACCGAACAGTGCCGCAAGGGCTTTCCTGATATGTTGGATTTGATGACCGCCTGCGTTGAAGCGGGACTGGGCATGGATGCCGCTCTGGTGCGCGTCGGGCATGAGTTAGGCGGGAGATATCCGTCTCTCAAACAAAATCTCGACATTATGAACCTGGAACTCCGGGCGGGCCGCGAACGTAACGAAGCCATGCTGAATTTTGCCGACCGCTTGAACCTGGAAGAAGCTAAAGCGCTCGCCATCATGTTAAAGCAGGCCGAAGAAATGGGGTCCTCCGTGGGGCAGGCCTTGCGAACATTCTCGGACGATATGCGTCACAAGCGTATGATGAAAGCGGAAGAAAAAGCCGCCGCTCTCTCCGCGAAGCTCACCGTTCCCCTCATATTATTTATCTTCCCGACGATTATGGTGATGCTGATGTTACCGGCCGGCATTCGCATCATGGGAGGCTTCACCTAATGCGGTGCCTTCTTCCAATTTGTATTATTTTAGCGCTGCCCATGGTTGCTCATGCGGGAGCCCCGCCTGTGCAGGATATTCGCGCCGTCCAAACGGACTCAACAGATGTCTTTGAGGTCCTAACAGTTTTGCGCCGCGCCCAAACCGCTTTGGCAAACCGCGATTACAAATCCGCCCGCCAAGGCTTTGAGAGTGTGTTAATGCATGATCCGAATTTAGAGATCGCGCGATCCGGCCTGCGCCGCACACTGATTGCATTGGGTGACATCCGCTCTGCGCGCCCGCTGGTCACAGATTTAGCATCGCCGGATGGCGTCATCATCCGCATTCGGTCAGGCCAAGTTGAAACGCCGGAAGCGCTTCTCACGGCCACTTTAGAAAAAACCCCTGATCCGCGGCTTTGGACGCTTCTGGGACAATTACAGGACCAGCGCGGAGCCTTTTTATCTGCCCGGCAATCCTATGCGATGGCCGGATTGGCAGGTGCCCGCCCCGGACTGGCACAAAATAATATTGGTCAATCCCACTGGGTGGCCGGGGAGCATGAGCTGGCCCTAACAGCTTTCGAGAAAGCCGCCGCGCTGGACCAAATAGACGAGAGGTTTGATAATAATCGCCGGCGGGCGCTGGTGAGGCTTGGCCGAACACAGGATGCCATCTCCGGCCTGAATGCCGATCGTGCGGTGATGTTTTTAGCCCAAGCCGCCGACAAAGCCGTCGCCGAGAATGAGATAAGTCTAGCGCGCCTGCTGTATCAAAAATCGCTGGAGATCGCACCGCGGCACAATCCGGTTACAGCGGAAAAATTAGCCCGCTTAAAATCTTAAAAACGCCAAAAAATACGCCGACGCTAAGCGATAAGCCGAGCAGCGTTATGATGCCATCACGGGCAGTAATTCCCAATCCCAAAAGCAAGATGATCGCCGCCGGGGCGACAACGCCAAACGGCACCATCCCCAAGATGAAGAAGGAAAGTGATAAAACAATGGCCACGATGGATATCACGGCCTGCATGGGTCCGGTCGTCGCCCATGACAGGCGCGGACGAATAATATTATCAATTTTCTTGAGAACAGGCCTGACTTTGGCTTGAACCTTTGATAATTTATCTGCCGGGATTTTAACCCGCCGCAAAACGTCCGGCATCCAAGGGGTCTTGCGCCGGAACAAAAGCTGCAGCGCAAAGACAATGACGATAACACCGAAGGCCGGCGGAATACCGGGTATCGCCCCCAAAGGCGTCATCATGCAGAGGCCACATAAGACCATGATCGGCCCAAATGACCGATTGCCAAAGGCTTCCACCACAGTTTTCAGGTCAACGGATTCCGATCCGTCCAAGGTTGTTTCAACCTGATCCAAGACGCTTTGTAACGGTGTATCGGCTTGCGTGTCGGTTTGTTCATCCATTAGGTGACAAATGTGGTCTGCGCCGCTAGGGCGCAAGCGCGTATTTTATTAATTTTCAGATTATCTTGAGGCCCGCGTAACATGGAATTGGAGTTGTGGCTCAGCCTCGTCGCCCTGTTCTTCACCGGCGGGCTCACCCCCGGCCCGGCTGTTATGCTCGTTTTGGCCTCGTCTTTTCGCTATGGGTTTAAGCCTGCGCTTCTGCCCGCGCTGGGAGTCGCGTCGGCAAATGTGCTTTGGCTTTGCATAGCGGCCAGCGGGACGGCGGCGCTCTTTGAGATCTACCCGCGCGCGACTTTGGCTTTAAAAGTGCTTGGCATTTTAGTGCTCGGCTGGATGGCGCTATCGGTGATGTTTGGCCCCCTGCCCCGTCTCGAGCCAGACCCGAAAGACGCACCCAAACGCGGGCGTCTCTACATCAAAGGGTTTTTGCTACAAATCACCTCGCCCATGCCCCTGGTCTATTTCGGCATGTTGCTGCCGCTCTATTTTCAACCGGACACACCGATGGCCCCTCAATTTCTAACGATGTTAGTCACGGTCACGGTTTTGGAGTTGTTCGGTTTATCAGTCTATGCCTATGCCGCGCAGTCCATTCGCCGCTTTTTACAAAACCCCCGCACGGGACGCATCTTCAATGTGCTTATCGGGGTTGTGATGATAGCGTCGGGTGTCTTTGCTGTGCTTTCCACAGCATAGGCCTTGCAAAGATTGGCTGCCCCGCTATCAGGCGCGCGAAGATAAAAGGAAGACTGTTCCATGGATATGAGCAAAATCCCAACGGGCGAAAACCCGCCATTTGACGTCAATGCCATCGTTGAGGTTCCGCTTGGCGGGGAGCCCATTAAATATGAGCTGGACAAAGACTCCGGCGCTATGTTCGTTGATCGCTTTCTATACACCTCCATGCGCTATCCCTGTAATTACGGCTTCCTGCCGCACACATTATCGCAAGACGGTGATCCTACAGATATTATGATCGTTGGTCAGCGCGCGCTTATGCCCGGCTGTATCGTCCGCGCCCGTCCTGTCGGCGTGCTGATGATGGAAGATGAAGCCGGCATGGATGAGAAAATTGTCGCGGTGCCGCACAATGCACTAACCCGTTACTATGACAATATCCAAACCTACACAGACCTCCCCCAAGTCCTCCAAGATCGCATCCCGCATTTCTTTGAGCATTACAAAGATCTTGAGCCCAAAAAATGGGTCAAAGTCATAGGGTGGGAAGGCCGTGAAAAAGCGGGCGAAATGATTCTGGAAGGGATCAAGAACTACAAGGGCTAACGGGTTACCGCTTTTCCCCGAATGGACTCGTGTTATAGCGAGTCCAAACACTGGGGAATATATGTTTAGAGCGCTATTACTGAGTTCAGCTTTTTTAGTCACAGCTTGCGGCGAGACGGACACTCCTAACGCTCCAAAGACGGAGACTGAATTCTCTGAAGCGCCCGCACCGGGCTTCGTGTCAGCCGCCACAAAACGCATGAACGCCGCGCTGGCGAAGCGGCTACCTCTTTCCAATCAACAAGATTTCGAAGACGCCTCAAAAGGTTTCCTTGCGGCAATCTCTGCCCCTGCCATCCTTGATGATAATGGAGACCCCGTCTGGGAAATTTCCCAATATGATTTTGTTACGGGCGATGCACCCGACACGGTCAACCCCTCCCTGTGGCGGCAAGGCGAGCTGGTTGCGAAACACGGATTGTTTGAAGTCACTCCCGGCCTCTATCAGGTGCGAGGTTATGATCTCTCCGTCATGACCTTAATTGAGGGGCAAAGCGGTTGGATTATTATTGACCCCCTCACCAATGTTGAAACCGCAAAAGCCGCGCTTAAACTCGCAAATGGCGCATTGGGCGAAAGGCCTGTTTCCGCTTTGCTTTATACCCATAGTCACGCCGATCATTTTGGCGGCGCGAAAGGTATTCTTCCTAACGGCGCGGGCAGCGTCCCTGTTATCGCGCCTCAGCATTTTTCCGAAGAAGCCGTGAGCGAGAATGTGCTGGCAGGTAATCATATGACGCGCCGGGCGACCCTGATGTTCGGCTCGACCTTGCCTCGCAGCGCAACAGGCCATGTGAGCTCCGGCCTCGGCCCCGGCCTCCCGCGCGGGAATGTCAGTTTGATACTGCCAACGGAAGAACTTGGCGGCGGCATCACCGAGCGCGTGATTGACGGCGTGAATTTTGAATTCATGGATATGGGCGGAACGGAAGCGCCCAGTGAATTTATATTTTACCTGCCGGATTTCAAAGCGCTGCATACGGCTGAAGTGGCGAGCGGGACTTTCCATAATGTCCTGACCCCGCGCGGCGCGAAATCCCGAGATGCTTTGGCGTGGTCGCAAGGCATTGACGCCATGCTCGCGCAATATGGTGCAAAATCAGACATCGTCCTCGCCAGCCATCACTGGCCAAAATGGGGAACGGAGCGTGTGCAGACTCACTTACGAAACCAGCGCGATATTTACCGCTATGTCCATGACGCGACATTGCGCGCGGCCAATAGCGGCTCGGGTATGATTGAAGCGGCGGAGAAAATGAAAGCGCCAAAATTCCTAGAGGAAGACTTCGGCGCGCGAGGCTATTACGGCACGCTTAATCATAATTCCAAAGCCGTCTATCAGCATTATTTCGGATGGTGGTCCGGCGTCCCGGCAGAGTATCACAAGCTACCGCCCGAAGAATCTGCGGTAAAATATGTTGCCGCGATGGGCGGCGCAGACGCCGTTCTGGAAAAAGGCATTGACGCCTATGAGGCCGGAGAGTTTCGCTGGGCAGCGGAAATTTTGAATCATCTCGTCTTTGCGAAACAAGGCGGACAACCCGCAAAAGATTGGCTGGCCGCGACCTATGAACAAATGGGCTATCAAGCGGAGAGCGGGGCGTGGCGCAGCTATTATCTGACAGGCGCGCAAGAGCTTCGCATTGGCCTCGTCGCGCGCAATGTTGCCAATCCAGGCAGCGCCGATGTACTGCGCTCTGTTCCGACACGCACATTACTCGACGCCATGGCGGTTAGGTTTGACGGGTCGAAAGTCTCGAAAACGGCCAAAAGTTTGAATTTTGTTTTCACCGATACCGAAGAGAATTTTACGATTGAAGTGAACCGCTCCACCGCGCTAGCCCGTCCCGATTTGTCAGATGACCCCGCCGCAACGGTGACGCTCTCGCGCCAAACCTTCAATAAACTTCTGACCCAACAGGCCGAATTTGGCGAGCTGATGAAAGCCGGCGACATTGAGCTGTCCGGCAATCCATTAGCGGCAAGAGATTATCTTACCGCACTGGAAACGCCCGGGCTCTGGTTTAATGTCGTCGAGCCTTAATCTTGGCTCGGCGTGATGCGCAGCAATCGTCCTTCATTGTCTTCGAGCACATAGATCGCGCCGTCCAACCCGGTTTCTACTTCGCGAATACGCTTGCCCCATTCAAAGCGCTCGGCCTCTTTGGCTGTCGGGCCGCGCTTGCCCTCCTGAAACTCAACCCGAATGAGCGCTTGTGACGACAGGCCGCCGATAAATCCGTCGCCTTGCCAATCGCCAAATTGTTCGCCGTCATAAATTGTGAAGCCTGCAGGGCTGATAGCCGGCACCCAATATGCCGCAGGTTTCTTGAAAACGGGGTTTGTGTCGTGATCCGGAATTTCAACGCCTGAATAGTGTTTCCCATTGGAAACGACGGGATATCCGTAATTTGAGGATCTCACAATATGGTTCAACTCATCGCCGTCTCTGGGTCCCATTTCATGGACCCAGAGGCGACCTTGTTCGTCGAAATCAATGCCGAGCGGATTACGGTGACCCAGCGTCCAAATTTGCTGCGTCACGCCGCCCTGTTTTGAAAACGGGTTATCTGCCGGGATTGATCCATCGGCTTTAATCCGAACGACCTTTCCCAAATTCATATCCATATTTTGCGCGGGTGTGAACTTCTGCCGCTCGCCCGATGTGATGTAAAGATAACCACCGCCATCTTGTGCATTTTCAGGACTAAAAGCTAAGCGGTGCCCATAATGACCATTGCCGGTGACCTTTGGCGATTGCTCCCAAATGCGCTCGCGCTGGATCAGAGACCCGCCGCGCGCGGAGGCGGTCAATGTCGCGCTTTCAACGACTGCGCCGGACAGGGAATTATTCTTAGAATCGCGTTCGACGTAAGAGATGTAAATACGCTTATTATTCGCAAAGTCAGGATCGAGGATCACGTCTCCCATACCGCCTTGGCCGCGTTCACTGACAGAGGGCAGATTACCAATTTTGCCTAGCTTTTTACCGTTGCGGCCAACAAGCCAAAGAGAGCCGCTTTGTTCTGTCACTAACATCCGTCCGTCAGGCAGGCTAGTCATCGCCCAGGGTCCGTCAAAAGTTTCGAGTTCAGTGACTTCGATTTTCGAACCTGCAGAGCCCGTGACGGTTTTAGCGGACGCCGTGCCCGCTAGTGACAAAGCAGCGGCGGTCAGAAATAATGCGCGCATAATATATACCTTCAAAAAATGAGTGTCGTTTTTAATACGGGGTGATGTGGTATAAGGTTCCTCTCTGACCGGGTCAAAGTAAAGGCTTTCCGCGTAAATTCGTTGGGACTTTCAAATTATCGTAGACCCGCTCTGGCGCGAACACCCTTGACGCCATGTTTCTGACGGGTCAGAGAAACCCTACGCGAAGGGAAGCGCCCGCACCGTCATATCGGTCGGCGGCCAACTTCACACTCGCGAGGGGAAGCGTGCCACCGCCGGGCAAGGCGGAAAACGGCGCGGCCAACTTCATAACATTTCCGGACGGGCGGCCTAAGGGCAAAGTTCAAACCGCACGTCCTTTTCAAAGGGAGAGACGTTGTTATGACACTCTATTTAATTATTGGCGCGGGCTTGCTCGCAATTTTATACGGGATTTGGGCCCGTGGCAGCCTTTTGAAGGAGTCAACCGGCAATGAGCGCATGAATGAAATCGCCGGCGCGATTCAAGAAGGTGCGAAAGCCTATCTCAATAAACAATATAAGACGATTGCCATCGTGGGCGTTGTCGTCGTTATTATCCTATTCTTGCTGTTTCGAAATGCGATTGCCCCTGTCGGCTTCATTTTTGGTGCTGTGCTATCCGGTATAGCGGGCTATGTCGGCATGCTTGTGTCGGTCCAAGCCAATGTGCGGACAACCGAAGCTTCACGTGAAAGCCTGGGCAAGGGCCTGAACGTTGCATTCAAAGCGGGCGCCATTACAGGCATGCTTGTGGCTGGTTTCGCTCTACTTGGTCTGGCTATTTATTACATGTTACTCACAGGCCCTATGGCTGCTGGTGAAGCCGGGTCTCCTGAGCGCGCACGTGGTGTGATTGACGGACTTGTGTCCCTTTCATTGGGCGCGTCTTTGATTTCTGTCTTTGCTCGCCTGGGCGGCGGTATCTTTACCAAAGGCGCTGACGTTGGCGGCGATTTGGTTGGCAAGGTCGAAGCCGGTATTCCGGAAGATGATCCCCGCAACCCAGCCACAATCGCCGATAACGTTGGCGACAACGTGGGTGATTGTGCCGGCATGGCAGCGGACTTGTTCGAGACATATGTTGTGACCATTGCGGCCACAATGGTTCTCGGCTCTATCATGTTCGGCGCGGTCGGTTCACTGGCCCTCTATCCTATGGCAATTGCAGCCGTGTGTATTATCACATCCATCGCCGGGACATTCTTTGTTCGCTTAGGCAAAGGCTCCGTCAATGTTATGGGAGCACTTTACAAAGGCCTCATTGCAACCGGTGTTCTATCGGCTGTCGCAATTGGTCTTGTGACCCATTTCATGGTTGGCTTTGGCGACATCGCCAATACAGGCATGACAGGGCAAGCGCTCTTTATCTGCTCATTAATCGGACTTGTGATTACAGGCGCGATTGTTGTTGTGACGGAGTATTATACAGGCACAAAATATCGACCCGTACAATCCGTTGCAGAAGCCTCTGAATCCGGTCACGGCACAAACGTCATCCAAGGCCTCGCGGTCTCTATGGAAGCGACAGCCATTCCGGTTCTGATTATTGTCTTCGGCATCATCGCTACATTCAGCCTTGCCGGTCTTTACGGTATCGCGATTGCGGTGACTGCCATGCTCGGCGTGGCCGGTATGATCGTCGCGCTCGACGCCTTCGGACCCGTGACGGATAATGCAGGCGGTATTGCTGAGATGGCTGAGCTGCCATCAGAAGTCCGCAATACGACGGACACGCTGGACGCCGTGGGTAACACGACCAAAGCGGTCACCAAAGGTTACGCGATTGCGTCTGCCGGACTTGGCGCTCTTGTGCTCTTTGCGGCCTATTACAAAGACGTCGAGTATTTTGCCTCCATCGCCAAACCGGGCTCATTTTTTGATGGCCTTGGTAGCCTGTCCTTCAGCCTTACAGATCCATATGTGATTGTTGGTCTGTTTATTGGCGGCATGCTCCCTTACCTGTTTGGCGCTTGGGCCATGCAATCTGTTGGCCGTGCAGCGGCGGCGATTGTTGAAGAAGTCCGCCGTCAGTTTAAATCTGACCCGGGCATCATGGCGGGCACGTCCCGTCCAGATTATGCGCGGGCGGTTGATCTTCTGACGGGGGCTGCGATCAAAGAGATGATTAAGCCATCCCTTCTGCCAATCCTCGCGCCTATCGTGTTGTTCTTTGCTGTGAAGTTTACAGCGGGCAATGCGGCGGCTGTTTCGGCTCTTGGCGCGATGCTTCTCGGCGTCATCGTTACTGGCCTCTTTGTTGCGCTGTCCATGACAGCAGGCGGCGGGGCTTGGGATAATGCCAAGAAATATATCGAAGACGGTCATCATGGCGGCAAGGGCTCTGAAGCCCACAAAGCCTCCATTACTGGCGACACGGTTGGCGATCCTTATAAGGATACAGCCGGTCCTGCGGTCAACCCGATGATCAAGATTACGAACATTATCGCGCTGCTTCTGCTCGCAGTCCTCGCGCATTAAATTTCGAATCCATTTTCGCGAGAGATCGCGAAGGGAGAGCGCCCGTTCCGGCACAGAGAAGACTCTGGCCGGAGCGGGTTTTTTTATATCTAATTATCCACCGTCAAGTGGTTCGTCAGTCGTCGCTATGGCAAGTATGTAGATAGCCACTCTGACGGCTATGACAGTTGCGACGAGAATGCCCGCACCTAGGGCGACCTTGCCTACGGTTTGGACGTCGTCACTGAGATGTGCGCCCTCGCCTCCAAAACCGTAAATTTCCTGACCATTTAGTCGTAATTCAGGCTCCGCAGAGAGCGTCAGCGCCAAACGGTTTTCAACGTAATTATTACGCGTTAAATCCGGTTTCAGGGCCCAATCATTTGACGCCCCGTTGGAATGGGTTCGGCGGCCGATTAGGGCGATTTCCGGCTTGGATTTTTTGGATTTTCCATCTCCGCCAAATGGGATGGTGATGCCCAGGCGGGCCTCCATTGCGCTGCCCCTGAGAGCCGTTTCGTAGTCCGAGCTTTGACCATAGCTAGGTATGGACAATCCGCAGAGACAAAGCGCTGCGGCAAATGTGGATATGTGTTTCAAAGACCCCTCCCAATTTTTAGCTAAGGATTGGAGCTCGAGGTACAAATTGTCCAACCACCCTGTGTTTCATTTTCTTCCGAAATGTTTCGGAGTGTTTCATGTGACAGCTACGGCTTGGATGCTTATGATGCCTTCATGACGGACAATAGCGTAACGCCGATATTCGCGCCAAAGGCGCCCACACCTCCGCTTGGCCGCCGAGCGGATCTGCTGGCGATGAGCTTGGCCGCTCTTGGCGCAGGCCTGTCCCTGATAAGCGCCGTTTGGTTTTTTCTCGGCTTTGCGGAGAATGACACGCGGCCCGAGCATTTGACTTCGGCCCTTGTCCTGACGCTGCTCCTTTTCGCCTTTGCCATTATTCCCTTCGCTTGCACGGCGTGGCTGGCCCGGCGGGCCTATGCGAAAGGCACGAAACGAGCCCATTTGTTTTGGGCGCTTTTTTTAATGCTGCCATGGATCGGGCTTGGCTTGATTGCTGCGGTCTATACGCCCCTGCCGGGTTTTGTCGGGCTGATTATGGCCGGATTAGCGGCGCTCTTGTCGGTTTGGGCAGTTATTTCTTTGGTGTTAGATTGGAACGCAGCGCCTCCAAAACCGTTGGATATAAAATACAGTGAGATGTCAGGCACTCCGGATGATGAGGCCGGTTAATCAGAATAGATGACATAAGGTTAATAAATATTTCAGCCTGCATTCAGGTTTAAATTCCTAATAAACCGGCAGAAAAGGAGTCCCCCATGACTAAATTATTTAAATCTCCAACTCGAACCCTGCGCCACATTCTTGTGGCCGCATCCGCTTTGACCTTGGCCGCTTGCGCGACAGCAACCCCCTATCAACCCGCGTCCGAGCCCGGCGGATATGACGGATTTTCGCAGCAAATGCTCGAAAATGATCGCGCGCGTATTACATTTGGCGGCAACTCGCTGACCAAGCGCGAGACCGTTGAAAATTACCTGCTTTACCGCTCGGCGGAAATGGCCGTGGAACGCGGCTTCGAAACCTTCACCCTGCAAGAGCGGGATGTTGAGGCCGACCGTAAAGTCCGCGTCACGCCGGGTTTCGATAGCCGGTATGACCCGTATTTCGGTTACAGCTTCTTCCGCCCTCGCTATGGATGGTCGCGCGGATATCGTTATTCGCAATTCTCCGGGTTTAGGCGCGGGGCAGGCTTTGGACGGCGCGGATTCGGATTCAATGATGGGCGCTTTGGCGGCAGTCGGTTTGGGTTTGGTTACGATCCCTTCTTCGATGATTACGATGTGAAAGAAATCACAAAATATCGCGCGACTGCCGAAGTTAAATTTGGCCGCGGCACATTCTCTGAAGACGCCCGCACATTTAATGCGAGAGAAGTTTTGCAAAATCTCGGCCCGACAATCAGCTTCCCGGATCAGAAAAACTAACCGCGTTTTTCCCTTTAATTTTCAAGACCGCTCCGTGTTTCGCACGGGGCGGTTTTTTATCAAGACTGCCTTTGAGAGGCGTTACGCATCGTCGACAAGGGTTTTCGGCGTCTTATAATAGAGCTTCAACCCGTTCGCTGTGCTCATGGAGTCTGACTGCGTATTGAGCACGGTCCGAATACGGTCCAAAATCAACACATCAATCGTGAGAATAAGCGTTGTTACAAATGACGCATATTCCGCCGACACGCCTTGGCTGGTCAAAATATCCTGAATGAGAACAACAGAGGCGCTGGGCGTGCCCGCAGCCGCCGTTGCGTAAATCATGGACTGCAAACCCACGAGCAGTGCGTCCCCTATACCGACCTCAAGCCCAAAGGCCGACATCGCATAGAGACAGACCAGCAAGAGACCAATCAATGTGCCGACCATATTGATGGTCGCGCCCACGGTGAAAAACGGCGTGGCCTCATCGCCGCTCGCGCCCAATTCGCTGCAGGCTTCTTTTGTCGCCGTGAGGGTCGCCATAGAGGACGACGTCGAGAAGGCGACGAGCGCTTGCGGCGCAACGGCACGCAACACAAAGCCTATACCGCGCCCCTGAATGCGCGACGTGACGAGCACAATGATCAACCATGTCAGGCCCATCGCAAGGCCATATGGCAAGAGAATTTTCCCGAGATTGCCTAGGTTCGCGACGCCCTGCTTATCGGCCAAGGCAATGGTCACGCCGCCAAAGACGGCCAATGGAATTGTATATTGCAGGAACTTTCGGAAACCTGCGATAAACAGGTCGGAGATTTTATCAGCTTCCCGCCCCAGTTTCAGCCGTTTGAGCGCCGAGCCGAGAATAATGCCGGTGTAAATTGAGATCATCAAAGCCGATGTCACAACGCCGTAAATTTTTAACATAAAGGGATCGGAAGGCTTCAAATCGCCGCCGACGCCTTCGCTTGGAAATACATTAAACCCTGAAAAGAGAAAATAGCTGACGATGGCGATGGCCATACCTATCAGTGAGAAACCGAAAAAGAAGGCCAAGACGCGCACAAACTTCGCCCCTGCGCCGCCCGTTGAAATCGCAAGGCTGGAACCGATGGACAAAATAATCAGCGCATACATGAGGGGTTTTAGCGGGACGAAAAGCGCATCCTTTGCAAGGCCCGCAATAGATTTAGAAATATAAGTCCCGCCCGGTGCAATCGGATCCGCCAGCCAAGTAAAGCCCAAGGCCCAGAATAAGACGGCGAGACCCGCCGCAATCACGACAAGTAAAAGAAGCGGAATATTGTGAATGCGCGACATGAACTGTCCCCTGATTATTTTTAGTAGTGGTCTAGGCACGGCGCGGGGTTGGGGCAAGCGCGAATCGCCCGCATTTGACGCGGGGCGTCAAATGCAGTGGAGCGCCGAACGGCTAGGCCGTTCGGGAGTCCTGGACCCAAGCGAAAACTCCAACTGACAATCGAGTGTCCAGCCAAAATGCGATATTCCTATAATTAGGACCGTCCGCGAATTCAGTCCCCACGATGGAGACCGAAGAGTATGTTTGTTTTACGCAGGTATGAATCCGCGGCAGCAGTTTTTGATACACCGGGCGGGGGTCCCGCAGTTATGCCTTCCGGTCATGCATGCCGCGACGCCTCATCATCCGGTGAAGATGACCTAGCGCATCGACCTAAAACGTTTCCTACCGTTTTAAACCAATCTCGTCTTTCGACGATCCCGACAACCCCGGTTTAAGACACAGCGGTCGTCTCTCAGCGTAAAAGGTCCGGCACACTCCGGCAGCTTAACGCCAGACGCTCAACCCTACCGTCTCCCAGACCAGCAAGTAAGCGCTCACCTGTCCAATGTCTGAAAGAACGAGTTAAATATGAGGTAGAAATGGGGAGGTGAGGATTTAATTTTTTGAGTTTTTTATAAGCGGTTGAAAGAACGAAATTCTTCTGATGATGCGGCAGCTATGAAACGAGGATAGAAACGCCAAACCCTCAATTTTGTCACACCGACGCAGCCTCCGTTGAAACTATGGTTTCAACAAGGATGCCCGGTGCCCATTCCGTGAAGGTCAGATTGTGGCTGAGAACACAGCTAATTCTGAACGTTCGTGGAGTTGATTGACAGGCAACTTGTTGTTTGGTAAGCAACAAAATGATAAGAAGTTTTGGAGATACTAGGACAGAAACTATTTTCCAAGGACAACAGGTCAAACGCTTGGACCAAGAATTACAACGAAAGGCATTACGGCGATTGCGGTATATTGATGCGGCAGAAAGAATTGAGGATTTAAGAACGCCGCCCTCAAACCGCTTACAGAAGAAGACAGGAGATTTAAAAGATTACTACGCGATCTGGGTAAACGACCAATGGCGTATCATATTTAAATGGGAAAACGGGCATGCTTTTGATGTACGATTTCTTGATTACCACTAAGGAACCAAAAATGAGCCTAATTCAAATTGAACACCCAGGGGTCATGCTTAAAGAAGACTTTCTTGATGATTTAGATATTCTTCCAGGCAGTTTTGCAAAAGCAATTGATGTGGACAGGGCGGCCATTAAGAAAATCATTGATGGTAAACGTGCAATTAGCGCGGATATGTCTCTACGCTTTGGTTTGTTTTTCCAGATGAGTCCTTCTTTTTGGTTTAACCTACAAAAAGATTATGACCTTCGTATAGCCAAACGAGATCGCTTGCCAATTTTAAAAAAAGTAGTGAGAGCGTTTCAAGAAAATAAGGCTTCAAATTATCACATATCCAAGGATAGCAAAGGCTGGAAGGTTATTAAATCAGGTGGTGAAAGAGCCTCAGCTAGGGCCGAAACGAAAACTGAAATCCTAAAAGTAGCAAAAAGAATGGCAACAAACTCAGGCGGAGGTGAGATTAGTGAGCGCGCATCTCGCAGCGGCTCACGTCACCACAAAGGACAAATCACTGACGGTAGCGCGCGTAGAAAATCAAATCCTCGGGGGAAAGCCAATAAACTCGGTTAGCTAACATTTCGCCCGGCTAGATTTAGTCCCCCGGACTAAATCTTTTAACGCCGCGCGGAATGTTAGTGCCTAAAATGCCGCATCCCGGTGAACACCATCGCGAGGCCCTGCTCATCCGCTGCCGCAATCACTTCTTCATCCCGAATACTTCCGCCCGGCTGTATCACGCAGCTAGCGCCGGCTGATGCCGCAGCGAGCATGCCGTCGGCGAAGGGGAAGAAAGCGTCTGAGGCGCAGGCGCAGCCTTTTGTTTTGGGGGTGTCCCAACCTGCCGCCGCTTGCGCATCTTCGGCTTTGCGGGCGGCGATGCGGGCGGAGTCGATGC
>ENA-ORXR01000897-ORXR01000897.1-marine-metagenome-genome-assembly--contig:-NODE-897-length-35531-cov-11.796835_pt1 | contig 35531 bp, 25 predicted proteins | sample MGYA00237866_ERZ511479 | MGnify/ENA metagenome assembly ERZ511479
TGATTCGATTCATTTCAAAATAAACGTCAAAAAATGTAAATAAATTTATAAAACAGTGTACTAAGTACATTGTTTAAGTATTACTTTCAATATAATCATTGACCATATCTTCCAATACATCAAGCGGTAGCGCGCCATTGGTGAGTACAACTTCGTGAAATTCTCTAATGTCGAATTTATCACCGAGTTTTTGTTTGGCGAGTTCGCGGAGTTCAAGGATTTTTATCATACCGATTTTGTAGGCGGTGGCTTGTCCGGGCATCACGATGTGTCGCTCGACCATTTTGACGGCATCGCCTTTGGAGTTCGGCGTGTTGGTCATGTAGTAATCAATGCCTTCTTCGCGTGTCCATTTTTGGGAGTGGATACCTGTATCGACGACGAGGCGACAGGCACGCCAAAGTTCCATTGCCAAGCGTCCGAAATCGGAATAAGGGTCGCTGTAATAACCGAGTTCTTTGGGCAGGTATTCGGTGTATAATGCCCAACCTTCGACGTAGGCAGTATAGTTGCTACCGAAGCGTCGAAACATAGGTAAGTCGTTCATTTCTTGTGCGATAGAGAGCTGCATGTGGTGTCCGGGAATGCCTTCGTGGTAGGCGAGTGCCTCCATTTGGTACTTGGGCATATCCTCCATATTGTAGGTGTTGGCGTAGTAAGTGCCGGGGCGCGAACCGTCCTCTGCGGGTGAGCTGTAAAAGGCTTTTCCGGCAGATTTTTCGCGGTATTTTTCGACGGCTTTGACTATCATTTCTGCCTTGGGTTTGGTGATGAATAGTTTGTCGAGTTCACCGCGCATATCGTCAATTATTTCGGTGGCTTTTTTCATGTAATCTGCCTTGCCTTGTTCGGTATTGGGATAGTAAAATTGGTCGTCTTCCCGCATAAAAACGAAGAACTCCTGAAGTGTTCCCTCAAAGCCAACTTTTTCCTTTATTTTCTCCATTTCACCATGTATGCGCTTGACTTCCTCTAAGCCGAGTTGGTGGATTTCGTCAGAAGTGAGCGCAGTGGTGGTGATACGTTGAAGGCGATTGTTGAAGTAATTTTTGCCGTTTTTAAATTTCCATACACCGTCGTCTTTGGTGGCTTTTTTCTCTAATTTACGGAGGTCAGCAATAAGGCTTTTGTAGGCTGGTTTGACGCTGTTTTCGAGCGCATTAGCGCATTGGTTGATAAGGTCTTTTTGGAGGTCACCGTCAATGTCGAGTTTTTTGACTTTTTTCTCAAAATCTGCATAAATCGCATTGTCGGTTTCGGTTTTTTCTAATGGATAACCGGAAATGATATTTTTACAATCGTCCAATACACGTTCGAATACGAACTTGGGGGGAATGACTCCTTTTTCGGCGCGGGTAGCGAGTCCGGTACTGAGTTGGTCGAACATTTTGGGTACTCCCTTGAGGCGTGCAATGTAGGCTTTTGCATCGGCTTCGTTGTCGATATTGTGTATGCTGATGAGAAAGGAAGGTACGCCCGAATGTAAGCCAAACATCTGATTGACGGGATAGTCATTGTGGCGATATTGGTAGTCTGCAATACGGTTTTCGTAAGTTTTTTTGAATAGTTTATAACTTGATTTTGTGCGGTCATTGAGCGAATTATAGTCCACTTCTTTTTCTAATCGTTTGATGACCTGTTGGTTGTACTCGTGTACTTTCTGTGCATGGGCATCGCTGAGTTCATCCCATTTATCATTGTCCTCTTTCCTTCCGAGATAGGATTTTCTCATGGGATAGAAGTCGAGTTCTTCCTCGTATATTTTATCGAAAAATTCGTTGGCTTTGGCGGAAGCTGCTTTGACGGCTTTGCTGTCGTTGGAAGTATTGGAGTTGACGCTTCTATCCTGACATGCCATCAGGCAGCAACATATAGTAATGATTGAGAAGAGACGTTTCATAGTAATTTGATTTGTGGGTGATTAATCATGGGTTTGCGAAGGTATTTTTTGCTAAGTTATGGTTTTTTGCGGAATTATCAGTGGTTTTGAGGTAAGCATATTATGTTTTTATGAGAAATGTCTGTTCGCAATCACATTCATTCGCGTAGTAATATATACCTTCTAATTTTTGACCAAAAGTTTGTACATTTTTTTCATTGAACTCCTTTATGGCATCAATAATATTGGCGTAGATATTCCAATAATACATTTTGTTGAGTTGAACATACTCGTCCATGTAGAAGTCCATAAAAGGCTCGTTGTCTTCAAAAATTTGAATGGGTTGAATCCATTTTTTAACATTGACAGCATGGGGAATATCATAGATGATATTTCCCATTCTAATGTACTTTTCAAGGTCGTAAATTTCATATTCACCTTCATTCCAACATAAACAAGAAAAGTAAAATTCGGAGGTATTTTGCATGGTATAATTATATTGAAATGAAATGGCTTCTATTTGTTGATGGCATGAGGTGAAGCATTTTTCTAAACTTTGATGTACCTCTTGAAAAAGTTGAGGTTGTAGTTCTTTTTCATTGACCGAATTATTGAAGTCTAAAGCAAGTGCATGAGCTTCACGCAAACTTTTATCATTTCCGACTATCTCCAACTCTTCTAATGTCTCCTTTTTAAGTTGTTCCGAAGTCTTGTGATCACTACTCATATAAATATGTGAGTGCATACATAACATTCTTTCCTTTTTAATTATTTCATCAAAACTCATTTTTGATAGTTGAGCAAGGCTTGTGGATATTTTATTTCGCAAATTATTTTCCATAAATTCAAAAACGGACTATTGCATGTTTATAAAATTATCTGAAAGGTATTTTCGTAAAAAAAACGCCATATCTGTTATTGAGTTTAGTTTGATGTCTTTACTTAGGGAAGACGAAAAAAATAATCTATCCGTCTGAATTGTTCTTTTTCTTATATGTTTCACTAAATTTTCCTTACGTAGCCCAGCTATGCGCGTCAAATTTAGCCAAACATATAAAAAAAATAACGGCTTCATTTGGGGTAGATTATTTTCTTCCTCTTCCCTTATTGTGTCACAAAATACAAATAACTATTGATTATCAAACAGGTAATGATAATAAGTTTGTGTTAGATGTTGCATCATATAAAACATTTAACAGGTTAGTTTTTTCATTTGAATCGGATAAGTAATCGGCAATCTGTTGGAAGATATTTTTTACAAATTATAAGTATCTACAAATGGAAAAGGAATATAATGTCACATTATCACACATAGCCGGCACTAAAATGGACAGAATAGACTGCAGATTTGAGATGAAAAACATTGTATAAATTCATTTTTTTGAACTCATTTTTCATCATCCAACAAAGTAAATTACATGGCTATATTTCTAAATCTGATAATGTACTAAGGTTTGTTTGACATTAGATTAAACATTTTTAGGTTTCCCTCCTCCTAATTTCTTTTGATAGGTTCCAATATTTCAACTGACTACTTAATAGTTTTCGGGATGTACTCATTATTTGATTTTCAAATAGTCATATATTTTTTTGTTTCAATTTTTTTAAACATGAAAAATATACTGATTATTCGATGTATCTATTGTATTCTGACAATGGGTATGTCGCTGTCAGTTATTGCTGCTGACTTTTCATCTACCATCTCTGCTACTCATGGCTGTGATTGTACCAATGCCGATAATCAACAGGCAAATGGTACATATTATTTTGCCGAAAAGGCAAGCATATCCGGCGATATGGGCGATACTTGGCTCGTAGATATGAACTATTCTGTAGGTATGATAGATGCTTCGGGCGCGCCAATGACTGCTCCCCTCACGTTTACCGAAACCGCTTCGGGAGTATATGAACTGGATTTTTGGCATAAAAAAGATGCCGGTTATCGTATTCATGCCTACAATTCTGCGGGTGAATACCTTGCACTCAATAGTGTCTGTTATGATTATTGCGAGTCATCCTGTACTTTGTATGACGGACTGGTTATTATTGATTGTGTATCCGATAAAATGTTTACATTTAGCCTCAATCCAAGTGGTGCGGGCTTTTCGGGTACTTACAACCTGAGTGGAGATGTTAATGCTTATGGCGTAACAGGAACCTTCACATCAGGACCTACGCCAAGTGACAAAGGCGATATCAATATCACTATTTCTGATGTTAATAATCCTTCTTGCGGTTTGACGTTTAACATTCCACCACCTGCTTGTTCGTCTCTCACACCTACGATTGCGGCTTCCAATAGTTGCGATTGTTCCAATTCCGATAATTATCTGATCAATGGAGATTATTATTATGCCGAAAATGTCGGTATTCTCTTTCCTGTAACGGGGGATACGTGGCTTATTGATATGAATTATTCGGTAGGACTTCTGGACGATTCCGGCTCTCCTTTGAGTAGCCCTTTGAGTTTTACAGAGACTTCGCCGGGTATTTATGAATTTAATTTTTGGCATAAAAAAGGTGCCGGTTATGGTATTCATGCTTACAATTCAGAAGGCGAATATGTTTCGTTGAATAATGTTTGTATGGATACTTGTCCTTCTATTTGTAGTATAAATAATGACGGATTGATTATCAATGATTGTTTGCCAAATGACAGGTTTACTTTCTCTTTAAATCCGAGTGGTACAAATTTTTCGGGCATGTATAATTTGAGTGGCGACGTGGTTGCCAACAACGTAACTGGCGTATATACTTCGCCACCGACTGCAAGCGATGAAGGAAATATCAATGTGACTATTACCGATATAAATGACCCTGCTTGCACAATGGTACTTGACATACCGCCACCTGCTTGTGCTTCACCGACTTGTAGCATAGATGATTTTGGACTGACAATAGGTAGTTGCACACCTGCCGATAGATTCGTATTTACGTTGGATCCAAGTGGCATAGGCTTTTCGGGGACATACCACTTAAGAGGTGATGTACATGTCAATAATATCACAGGTGTATATACCTCTCCGGCTGCTTTTACGAATGTAGGTGACATTAATGTTACGATTGTAGATGCAGCTAATCCAGCTTGTAAAGCGACTGTGTATATCACGCCACCGAATTGTAATGAGACTTGTAGCGTAGATGATTTTGGATTGGTCATCAACGGTTGCACGGCTTCCGATAGGTTTACATTTAGCTTGACTCCAAGTGGTACTAATTTCTCAGGAACGTATAATTTGAGTGGCGATATTGTTGCCACAGGCGTAACAGGAACTTACACTTCGCCTCCGGCTTTGACGACCGTAGGACTTATCAATGTATTGGTAACGGATGCGGCTGACCCTTCATGTAGAAACACCTTATACGTAACGCCACCGACGTGTCCGCAAGGATGTAATATAAGCAACGACGGGCTGCTCATCAATGGATGTACAGGCGATGATAAATTTACTTTTAGCCTGGATCCAAGTGGTCTGGGTTTTTCGGGCAAGTACAATTTGAGTGGTGATGTAGCTGCTACGGGTTTGACGGGAATTTATACTTCCCCTCCTGCTATGACTACGGTTGGCGATATTAATGTTACTATTACAGATGCAGCAGATCTTACCTGTAAGATGACAGTTTTTATACCGCCTCCGGCTTGTTCAGTACTCGAACCAAGCATTCACGTAGGGAATGGTTGTGATTGTAATAATTCAAATAATTATGAAAAAGACGGTACATATTATTTTGCAGAAACCGTAGCCATCATCGGACCTCCGGGCGATACTTGGTTAGTGAATATAAATTATTCTACTGGTATGCGTGATGCTTCCGGTGTACCAATGACTGCCCCATTAATGCTCACCGAAACAACACCGGGCTTATATGAATTGTCTTTCTGGCATGCAAAAAATGCCGGTTATGGTATTCATACCTACAACAAAGCAGGAGAATATCTCTCTATCAATGATGTTTGTATGAGTCATTGTAATTCATCTTGTACGATGTATGACGGATTGATTATCATTGATTGTGTATCGGACAAAATGTTTACTTACAGTCTCGACCCAGCGGGTTCGGGTTTTTCCGGTACTTATAACTTAAGTGGTGACGTGACCGCTTATGGTATAACAGGAGCGTTCACATCAGAGCCTACGCCAAGCGACGAAGGCAATATCAATATCATCATTACCGACGCTAATGACGCTTCTTGCGGTCTCAACGTAGATATACCACCACCAGCATGTTCGGTACTTACACCTTCGATTTCGGCTTCCAATAGCTGTGATTGTAGCAATTCAAATAATTATGATGCCAACGGCACTTATTATTATGAAGAAACCTTAGGAATCTTTGGACCTCCTAATGAAACTTGGATGGTTGACTTCAATTTCTCGGTCGGACTGACAGATGATTCAGGTACGCCGATGAGTAGTCCTATGGGATTTAAAGAGGTTTCATCGGGATTATATGTATTGACTTTCTGGCATAGAATGGGAGCGGGTTACGGCATACATGCTTATAATTCAGCAGGAGATTACGTCTCACTCAATAATATGTGCATGACAGCTTGCCCCTCAGCTTGCACCATAGATAATGATGGTTTAATTATTAATGAATGCACACTCGATGATAGATTTATCTTTAGCCTCAATCCAAGCGGTTCACACTTTTCAGGTACTTATAATTTGAGTGGCGATGTAGCAGCTACAAATGTGACGGGAGCTTACACCTCTCCCCCCGCATTGACCAATGTAGGAGACATCAATGTTACGATTACGGATGCCAATAATCCTTCTTGTAAAATGACTGTTTATATACCGCCACCCGCGTGTAGCAATCTTAGTACGCCTGTCCTTGCTATCGAAAACGGCTGTGCTTGTCCAAATTCCGGTAATTATGATTCAAATGGTGCTCACTACTTTGCAGAAAACGCGAGCATCATAGGACCGGTCGGAGATACTTGGACGGTCGATATGGATTACTCCGCCGGTTTGATGGATGCTTCGGGCGCACCAATGAGTGGTACAATGACTTTCAAGGAGACTTCGCCGGGCTTATACGAGTTTAGTTTTTGGCATAGACTCAGTGCCGGATACGCCTTGCACGTTTACAATTCATCGGGACAATACATCTCTCTCAACGATGTATGTCATGAGCCTTGTTCGGCAGCAGCCAATCTGCGGGTGAGTCCGAGCGTCGATGAGGTGACTATTGCTAAAATATTCCCTAATCCGGTCAAAGACAACGTCCTGAATGTCCATTTTAATAGCGACGCGACACATCAAGCAACGATTCTGATAACAGATATTCTGGGTAAAAATCAGATGCGCGTTCCGGTCAATGCCAATGAAGGCACTAACTTTGTCAGCATTAATACAAATGAACTTACGATGGGTTCTTATATGATTATGATAAAAGGAAATAATTGGACTTCCAAGCCTTCAAGGTTTGTGAAAGCCAAGTAAGAACATAGTTTTTATTAAGTTTACAGAGGAAAAGGGAGTCGTGAAAATTTCACGCTCCCTTTAATTTTTAGTAACACAGACATTCCTGTCTGTGCCAGATGAAGGACAGACAGGAATATCTGTATTACGCTTCACTTTCCAAATTTTTCCTGCCAATCCAATACGCCACCAAGCAAATTACGCACTTTGGTAAATCCAAATTGCTCCATCATGGCTTTTGCTTGACCACTACGCGCACCCGAACGGCAATGTACCACAATCTCATCTTCTTTATTGTCTTCGTAATCATCAAGACTTTGCATCAATACGCCAAGCGGGATAAGTTCTGCTTTGAGATTAAAGTCTTGATATTCATGCGGTTCGCGCACATCAATGAAGATGAACTTTTCTCCCGCATCCAATTTTTGTTTGAGTTCTTCTACTGTAATATCTTTCATAGTCCGTGGTCGATAGTCGGTAGTCCGTAGTTGATAGTCAGACGTGAATTACTATCGACCATCGACTACGGACTACCGACTAATCAATTCTTAATAAATTTGTGATAATAAACCTTATCGGTATTGTTTTCTTTAATTTGAATGAAGTAAATACCGCTTGAAAAGTCAGTCATTGAAACGGAAGGAGTCAATGCGTCTTGATAAATATTTTGTCCAACGGTATTGTATATTTCGATTGTATAATTTTGATATTCACCTGTTTTTATATTAATAAAAATATTTTCATCAACAGGATTCGGAAATATCGTAGCGATTTCGTTAGCATCTGTAAGGGTTTCGGTAGCGACATATTCTTGTCCACCGACAACGGCACGAATCATCAAAGCTCCCTGTAAATTGGGAGGAAAACTTTTCCAGCCTTCACCATTGTCAAGATTAAAAAAGTTATTGGGAGCGGCGGCGGTATTGTTGACATCCATGCCTACGGGGATGCCATTTTCTCCGGGAACAAATCCTTGTTCCCAACCAATGAAATAATCGGTATCTTCTGTGAGTGGAAGTGGCGGATATATTGCATAAGAATAAAAACGTCCTATACCATTACCGTATTGAGGAACGTGAAGTTTACTGTAAATGGCTTCATCTGCGGGTTCATTTCTGTCGGGGTGTTTTTCCCATACTTTTAAGGTAAATTCTTGCCCTTCATCAACAATGTCGGCAGCATAAGGTATGTGTATTCTTACTTCTTCAAGTACATCATCCACATTCGGACGGAAGCGCACCGCAGCAAGCGAACCTTCGGTTTTTAATTGAACATTATACTCTGCCGTACCGTCATCATAAGCAAAATAATTAGCAAAAACGGTTTCGGTACTAACCCTGTCATTTTGTAGCACAGGGTCATAACCTGCTTGATTAATACTTTCCTGACCACTGGCGGTATAGCTGTGTTGCGTTTTGACAATAGCTTGTGTGAGATTGTTAGAAAGGCTATTAAAAGCAAAGTCACTGGCAGCGAGGTTGTCATCTATATCAATATCAGAAGAGGCAGGCGCATTGGTCGAGCCATTGTTACGGTCTATAAGGTTGGTATTTGTAAAAACTTCATCAACACGATAAATTGGATTGTTCAGACTATATTGCATATTGCTGTGGTTACGAATATCCATAGCAATCAAGAAGTTCGTTTCTCCAAGTATGTCATCTTGATAATGTTTCCAGGGCATCGCCGTAAACTCATCTAATATCGGCTTGGGTAGATTCGTAAAGCATACATCATTAAATATTGAGTCGTTCTCTACACGATTTTTGTCCATTTTCACATAATCAATATGCCACAAATCAATGAAGCCTGTACGTGCGCTGAAATTGCGAAAACGAAATTGAAATTCAGGACTGAGAAATGAAGCATTAACTTTATGGTCGTAGTATTGAAAATCGACGAGTTCGCTGCCTTCTATTTCTTCCATTATTTTCCATACGCCGGCTGTGTCTTTGAATTCTAATATTAATTTGTCGATGGCTTCGGGAGCGTTGCCCAGCCCTTGAGGTTGTGCGAAAAAACTTAAAATAACATTATCACTCTCGCTAAGTCCACCTAAATTAATTATTTGCGAAGTCAAGGTGTCTGCCCAATCGTCTTCATTGACTCCGATATATGACAAGTAGGGTTCTCCATTGGCATCCAAACCATCAAAGGTCGCTACACCGATAGAAGGAGGATTGACACTAAGTGTATTGTTGATAAATACGTCATTGTCGAGCCAAAGCGAGGTGATAGGGTAGTGTAATTCACTGGATTCAAGGCTGGCATAAGAGAAGTCATCCATAAAAGGTATGGTCAAGACTACCGGAGCAGATTTGAATTGAGTTTTGGCGCGGTCAGGGTATTTTTCGGCGTATTCTTGCAAAACAGGATTGCTACTAAGTGGGGAAGCTATCGGTTGAGCATAAATCAGCATCATCGGAGTCAATAAAAAACTGAGTATCAGTATAGGTCGCATATATTTTATTGTGAAATTGTAAAATTGCGGGATTGTGCGATGATTAAAATCATGCTGAATTAATACGAAATAGATAGGTGAATTGTTGTATTGTTGTATTTTTATTGTTGTACTAACAGATTGTTTTTTCGCTTTGCGAAAAATATTACTGTCTATTACTCACCGTCCGTCGTCTGTCGTTCACCGTCTGTCGTCTAATCTACCATTCGTCCACACACTCACCGGGTTTGGTTTTGGTGACCCATACATCTACGGCTTCGCCCATACGTATAATGTCGCCACGACTATAATCCGGCACTTGTCTGTAAATGTACGCCGAAGCCTCGTCGGTCACACTTTCATCGGGAATGATAGTGCCGAGTTGCAGGTTGTAGGTTTCCAATTGGAATCTTGCTTCATCGACAGTACGACAAGTGAATTTGGGTACGGTCATTGACGTATTGCTGCTTCTGGCAACCACGAGTGTCAGTTCAGAACCCTTCGGAACTTTGGGTTGATTATCCTTTGATTCGGGGCGTTGAAGTGCCTCGCCTTTGTACTTGACCTGCAAGACGGTATTGGTTGCGGGGTCGGGTTGGTATTCGATGTTTTTATTAACTGTCAAGCCTCTCGCACGCAAGAGTCGCTTCGCAAAATCTCTATCTTTTCCCCAAATATCCGGCACAGCAATCGGTGGCGGTACACTCGCATTGACAGTGACATAGACCTTGCGATTTTCTTTGACTTTTGAGTTGGCAGGCGGGTCTTGTTCCAGTATCACAAAAGGTTTTTTCTCAGGAAAATACAAGGAATCCAAGATATATAATTCAAGATTGGTATCATCCATTTGTACTTGTGCATCTTGCAATGTTGTACCCTTCAAGTCGGGCAAGGTGATAGATTCGCCATGCCGCGTATAGCTATTCGTAAATCTGAATAGGAAGAACAGCAGCAAAGCCAATAAGCCCATTGCCACAACAAAATTGAGCAAAAACACACGGCTCGTGAGGTAGTAATATATTTCTTTTAAAAATTTCATTCTTGTAAAACGGTGGACGGTGTACGATAAACGGCTGACGATAAACGGCTGACGGTGGACGATTTCTATCTCGTTTACCGTCCACCGTCTGTCGTTTACCGTCTATCGTTCATTCCATATTCTAAAATTTTATCTATAAAATCATAAGGCTTATAGCCATTTATGGCTGTTTGATGAAAAATGCAAGTCGCCGGAGTCATGCCCGGCAACGAATTAATCTCTATGATAATCGTCTCGGCTTCATTGTCCTCATACACACGCACAAATGCGTCGATACGTGCATAGCCTTGTACATTCAGTATCTTGGCGGCACGCCGGAGGTCGGCTTTCACTTGGGCTGCAATATACGCATAATCTTCTTGATTATCAGCAAAACGGGCAGGGGTGATATTCTGCCCTTCACCTGCCAAAAACTTCTCTTCCAATGACAAAATTTCTCCTTCCGACAAGGCTTCCGACGGCTCGAAGATTTCGTACTCCGCTTTGCCATTTGTATGCTTGGTCAGCAAACCGCCTGTGACTTCCAGAAAATGCTTGGCATTTCCTTTTGTAATTAAGGCTTCGATTAGTGCGACTTCTTTATGTGGAAATTCTTCTTTAGGTAATAATTTTAAAATAGTCGAATCTTTTTGTGATACAAATTCTTCATTTTTATTACGAAAAATACCGCGCAAATACGCTGTCATTTCTTCACGGGTTTTTATCATTTTTACTGCCGAGCTACAGCCATCGTCTAATGGTTTGGCAATCAGCGGATAGTTGAATTTGGCTTCAATTTCATTGACCGTCGCGTCTGCATTTTCAGTAAAATCTGTCTTAGCCACCAATAGCTGTTCTGTTACCGTAAAACCTTCGGCTTTTAACTTTTGGAGCGTTTTATATTTGTTAATCGTAGTGGCTGCGGAGTCGGGCGGCGAACCATTATACGGCAAGCCAATCGAATCAAAAACACGTTGTAAAGTACCGTCTTCGCCGGGTCGTCCGTGTAGTGCGATGAAAGTGGCATCCACCATATTTTTCAACTCTTCATAAGATATTTTTCTCGGTTCAAAAACGACATTCGATGAAGCATATTTTTGCGTGAGTTGGTGACACTCCGTCTTGATTTGTTCGACTACCGGATGCTTTTTATATGTATAAATTTTATCTCTAATGTCGTCTGCATTATCCTTTAATAATAGGTTAATTGGGATTTGATATAATTCGATAGTTTCTGCATTTCCCGTAAGAAAAATCGGTATAGGTTCGTACTTATCCGAACTCGCTAATTTTTCATAAATATTACGACCACTTTCTACCGAAATATGCCGTTCAGATGAATAACCGCCTAAGATAACCGCGATTTTTTTCTTTTCAATCGTATTGCTTTTCAGCGAATTTATGCTTTCATCTAATTGTTGAATCAAATGCTGTAAATTGCTCATTTCCAATGCATTATTCATCCGTTCTTGCAGCGATGCACGAATGATATACGTCAGAAATTGCGAAGGATTCAAACCAATTTCGGCAGCTTGATGAAAGAAAAACGACGAAGGCAACATGCCCGAAGTTGTATTGGGGTCGTTGAGATAAATCGTGCCATTGGCTTTAATAAAACCGTCGATACGAGCGTAAGTATTAAATTCTAAATATCCGAATAATCGCTCACACTCCGAGCGTATTTCATTGATTTGAGCATCGGGCAAACGTATAGGCGTTTCCTTACGCGATAAGCCCGCGAGGTACTTGGAACGATAGTCAAACACTTCTTTTCCTTTGATAATTTCGGTGGGTGGCAAGGCGGTGGCAGTGCCGTCCTCTTGGCGCAAAACGATACAAGAAAACTCCTGCCCGTCAATAAATTCTTCGGCAATGACGACTTGCTCTGTCAGGTGACTTTCGAGCGTGAGTGTGGTATTATTTTTTGTAAAATAATCATTTAAAAAGGTCAATAAATTTTCGGGATGATAATAGGTTTTATCCAATACATTTACCGGAAAACCAATGCCCTCACGAATGTCTCCAAGCCGCCGCAGATATTGTATTTTTTCTTCTTCCGAATAATTTGTCCACTCATTAGAAGTGATACGCAATCGAAAAAATGCTGCATCGACAGCCGCCAAAAATCCGGCTTCCCCTTCGCGCTCATCTATAATCGCGACACCTATCGACGAACCTTGCGTGGCAGGTCGAATGACAATCGGAAAATCCGTTTTTTCAATAACATTTTTATAAAAATTACTCACTACACCTCGCGTCCATTCGTCCTTTTTTATTTCCATAATATGCGGACAAGGAAAGCCCGCAGCACTCATTATTTTTTTCTGAAATGCCTTGTCCATACCAATACTTGAGGCACGTATGCCACTACCCGTATAAGGAATATTGAGCGTTTCGAGCAAGCCTTGTATCTGTCCGTCTTCACCAAAATTACCATGCAAAGCAAGGAAGGCAACGTCCACCAAATCAGCGATTTCGGCAAGCGCAACAGGTCGTCCGACTTGGCGCATCATAGCGTCGCGGGCATCGGGTGTGAGGTCTTTGAGGCTTTCGAGATAGACCTGAAATTGGTTGGGCGAATCGGGCAAGGCACTCACCGGAGGATAGAAGTCGCGTATCGTACCTTTATAGACGTATTGCCAATCTAATAATATAAAATTGCGGTGACTATCCACAAATAACGGCACTGCCTCAAACAAAGATTTGTTGAGGTTGTCATAGACCGTTCTGCCACCTGCAAAGGAGATTTCGCGCTCGCGTGAGGGTCCGCCAAAGATGATTCCTACTTTCAGCAATGAAGTTTTTTTTAAAATTCCAAAAAACAAATTCCAAAAAACAATCTAAGTAAAAAAGTAAAAATAAAATGAACCACTAAGAACACAAAGGACACGAAAATCAAACTATCGCAGAGGAAACTAAGACCTTCATAAAGCACTGATAATGAAATTTTTAGTTAAACTTGGTTTGCTTTCATGTTCATTAAGTTTTCGTGTTCTTCGTGCCCTTAGTGGTTCAACTTATTTAATTTCTTTCACTAAAAACAATGTTCTGCTTCTAAAGTCTTTATTTGTTCAAATAAATAATTTGCAAAAATAGGATTTATTTGGGAGACAGGAAGGGGAATTAACAGGGTTTTAACTTACAGAGCAAGGAAAGCGGTGGGATATTCGCTTTCCTCGCTATTTTTGGTCATTTAAAACTTAAAATTAAAGGTCAAAGACGGCAAGATTGGAAATAATGACACTTGTTTGGGGGTGATTGTCTCAGGAATTTGAGTTCCTTCATAAAATTCAATATCAAAATAAATAAAATATGGATTGCGTCTATCATAGGTATTGTAGGTGTTGAGCGTAAGGTCACCTTCAAAATTGGGTTTATTTAAAAATAATTTCATCACAATACCCAAATCAAGTCGATGATAAGGATTCATACGAAAGCTGTTGCGCTCTAAGAAATAAGTGGCTATACCAAAACCGTCTTCTCCCGGAATACCTTGCTGGACACCACGCGCTATGGGAAGAGAAACCGCACGCCCTGTATTATAAACCCAAGATCCGGTAAACGTAAATTTACGATTCAAATCGTAAAGTAGAACGACAGAAGCATCGTGGCGACGATCATAGCTTGCAGGGAAGCGATTGCCGTCGTTAATATTATCAAAATCACGCCAAGTCCATGAAAGTGTATAGCCAACCCAACCGGTCAATTTGCCTTCTTTTTTCTCCAAATATATTTCATTTCCATAGCTATATCCACGCCCGAATACAAACTCCTCATCTAAGTTTGGGTTAACGAAAATATTTGCTCCGTCTCTGAAATCAACTTGTCGTTGCTGCCATTTATAATAAACTTCATTGGTCAGTAAAAATTGATTACCAATAGCCACCGAAACGCCTGCCGCTACTTGGTCCGAAATCTGTGGTTTGACAGTGCTATTTGACGGATACCATATATCCGTAGGCAAGGATGCGCCCGAATTTGAAACCAAGTGAATGTACTGATTCATTCGAGTGTAACTCGCCTTGATTGATAAATTGGGATTGACACTATAACGCATTGAAAGTCTGGGTTCTATACCAGCGTAGAAAGTAGAATCACTATAAAAAGACGATAGGCGAAGCCCCATATTGATTTTGATTTTCTTATTCACTTCAAAATCATCCGAAACATAAGCATTAGCTTCCCAACCCGTGAAGTCGGTTTTGGAATCAAACAAGAGATTTTCTGCGCCTTCCTGCTCTAATTTTAATCGCCCGACATTGAACTCATGCCAAGTCCAATCCGCACCAAATTTGAGGCTATGACGGCTACTCGGTTCATTATAAAAATCAATTTTGACATTATAATCGCGTATGCCCGAACCGACCTCAAAACTAAAAACATCAAACTTATTACTAATCAAATAATCATAATCCGAAAAGGTAAATGTCATATTAGAAAAAAGACGCGGATTATAAATATGATTCCAACGGGCAGTCGTGGTGATATTGCCCCAATCAAACTTGAAATCAAAATCATTATCATTAAACAGAAAAGCATCTCGTCCGAAATATCCGCTTAAAAATATACGGTCATTTTCACCCAAGTCATAGTTTACTTTTGCATTTAAATCATAGAAAAAGTAATCGGGAATTTTATTGTATTCAGGGTTATCTTCATTCGCGCGATTGATAGCGCGTGTAAAAATATCTGCATAAGTACGTCGCCCGGAGACGATAAACGAACCCTTCTGTTTCACCAAAGGACCTTCAAGCGTGAGGCGCGAAGAAATCAAACCTATTCCACCTGTTCCGGCAAAACGATTGCGATTGCCATCTTTCAATTTCACATCAATCACAGAAGAAAGTCGTCCGCCGTATTGTGCTGGAAAACCACCTTTATAGAGTTGTACATCCTTGACAGCGTCGGAATTAAATGTACTAAAAAATCCAAATAAGTGTGAAGGATTATACACGATAGCTTCATCAAGAACGATAAGATTTTGGTCAGGACCGCCACCTCGCACAATCAAACCGGAAGTTCCTTCGCCACCACCACTGACACCGGGCTTGAGTTGCAAAGTCTTTATAATATCCACTTCGCCAAACAGCGCGGGTAGCATTTTGGCTTCTTTCATGCTGATACGATCGACGCTCATTTGAGTCGATCGCACCTGCTCTTTGGCGGAGTTGGCTTTGACTACGACCTCTACAAGTTCTTCGGCATTAGTACCGAGGTCTATATTGAGCGCAATGTCCTTATCAAGTGTCAGAGGCTCAATTTTGTCCTCAAAACCGAGATAAGTATAAGTCAACTCAACCGCCCCCGCAGGTAAGGTAATCGAATAAAAACCGTAGGCATTACTCGTCGTACCTGCTTCCAGATTTTTTTCCAAAATATTGACACCGATGAGCGTTTCACCACTATCCGCATCTTTGACATAGCCACTTACCGTGAACTTATCTTGCGCCATACTTAGCGTACTTATAAATAGTAGGGCAAAAAGAAAACGTTGTTTTATATTCATTTTTTTGTTTTATAAAAAATACCGCACAAAGTTATGTAATTTTAGGCTTGAAATAGACCGATAATAATACATTAACATCTTTAATTGCTTCGCTGTTTCTCTAAATGAAACATTTAAATTAAAACAATGTATAAACTTAATTTATGAATATAGAAAAATTAAAATTTCCGATAGGGAAATATCAGGCTTCGCCTGAAATTACACCGAAAATATTAGCAACATGCATCACTGATATTGAGTCTTTTCCATCCAGATTAAAATCGGAGGTGGTGCATTTGTCGGACACTCAATTGGATACGCCTTACCGTCCCGAAGGTTGGACGATTCGGCAAGTCGTTCATCATTGTGCAGATAGCCATGCGAATGCTTTGATTCGATTCAAACTCGCCATGACCGAAGATACACCGACTATAAAACCTTATTACGAAGACCGTTGGGCAGAATTGGCAGATAGTAAAACCATGCCTCTCGAACCTTCGTTGAAGTTACTCGAAGGATTACATATTAGGTGGACGATAATACTCAAATCGCTGAATGAAAGTGATTTGAAAAAGACATTCATTCATCCCGAACATGGTAAATCCTTTCGATTGGATGAAAATACGGGTATCTATGCTTGGCATTGTAACCATCATTTGGCACATATCACGACATTAAAAGAGAGAAAAGACTGGAGATAATTCAAATATTTATTTGAATTTTCAATGATAAATTCATACATTTGAAATCAAACCATTCATACATTTAAATTACATTAATTTGTTAATTATTCATTATTATAAATGACAGTACAACAAGAAGTTAAAAACTTCATCAACGGACAATTTGACCGCAATGGACATGAAGCAATGGATGTTGTGAGTCCGATAGACGGCTCCGTGATTTCTACGATGCCTATCAGCTCTAATCAGGATTTGGATAAGGCGGTGAAAGCTGCACAAGCAGCATTTGCGGCTTGGTCGGGGCTGACTTTGAAAGAGCGCGTACAAGTGTTTTTCAAATACCGTACTTTATTAGAACGCGACTTTGAAGAACTATCTGAATTGGTACAATTGGAAAATGGAAAGACGCTCGGCGAGTCGCGTGGAGAGGTCGCTAAAAGTATCGAATTGTGCGAATTTGCGGTGTCTATGCCACAGATTGTAACCAATGAAATACAAGAAGTGAGTCGCGGTGTAGAGTGTCGTATTGAGCGCAAACCGCTTGGTGTGGTGGCTTGTATTACGCCTTTCAATTTTCCGAATATGGTACCACATTGGAGTGTACCCAATGCGATAGTACTGGGCAATTGTGTCGTTCTCAAACCTTCGGAACTCGTTCCTTTGAGTGCGATGCGAATGGCAGAATTGCTCAAAGAAGCGGGCTTGCCTGACGGCGTTTTCAATGTTGTAAATGGTGGTAAAGAAGTGGTGGAAGCAATATGTGACCATGAGGGCATTGAGGCGGTTTCTTTTGTCGGTTCTACGCGAGTAGCGAAGATAGTTTATAAGCGTGCCAGCTCGAATCTCAAACGCTGTGTTGCGCTCGGTGGTGCGAAAAATCACCTGATTGTATTGCCCGATGCGCATACTCAAATGACGGCAGATAATGTGGTCGCGTCGATGTCTGGTTGTGCAGGGCAACGCTGCATGGCAGCCTCTGTGATGGTCGGTGTAGATGCCGTTCAACATATCATTGACCGCATGGTAGAAGAAGCGAAAAAAATCGTTCCGGGTGAAAATCTTGGTTCGGTCATCAGTCTTGAAGCCAAAGAGCGTATCGAAGGTTATATCACGGAAGCGGAAGCACAAGGTGCGAAGATTTTGGTGGATGGCAGAGGCACGAATGTTGCTGGAAAAGAAGCAGGTTTTTATGTTGGTCCGACTATTATTGACTATGTAAAACCGGATATGAAAGTCGCTAAAGAGGAGATTTTCGGTCCGGTGATTTCGATTATTCGTGCGAAGGATTTGGATGAAGCGATACAGATAGAAAACAGCTCAAATTATGGCAATGCCGCCGCCGTATTTACCCAAAGTGGTGGCTTGGCAAAACGTGTCATGGAAGAAGCCAGTGCCGGAATGGTCGGAGTCAATATTGGCGTGCCTGTACCGCGCGAACCTTTTTCTTTTGGTGGTTGGAATGAGTCGAAATTTGGCGTAGGAGACATCACAGGTCGAAGCTCGGTTGAGTTTTGGACGCAAAATAAAAAGACAACCACTAAGTGGAATCCAGAGGATAAAACCAATTGGATGAGTTAGGTGAGATTGTAAAATTGTGGAATTGTAAGATTGTTATAATGTTTTTTGCGAAGCAAAAAATATCTTCAATCACAAAAGCAATTACATATTAAAAAAGCATCAAGCACAAGTTCAATTAAATTATTGAACTTGTGCTTGAATTTATCTATAAAGCCAATTCTAATAACTCCCGATAACAGACTTCACATTCTTTCAAAAGCGGTTTTAAATGAGTTGGAAATGCGGTCGTTTTTGGTGTATAAGGTTTGAAAGAAGTTGAATTATGAATATTGTCATACCAATATTTTGCCCAAATACCATCTTCTGGTCTCGCGCCTTTTTTCCATGTCAACATTTTACTTTGAAAAGGAATGTCAATGGCTTTGCACAACTTACAAAGTTGCTCTTCGGGATTCAGTAAAATGCTTTTTGAATCAATCACTATCACAGGCAGATTCATGGCACGCAAATCACGAATTAAGTCGATATGTAATTGATAACCAACATCTTGCATGGTTGGTTGTTGGACAACTTTTGCGTATGAAGGCAACATTTCTATGGGGTCACGTGTTAGGATGATATTAATAAAATTTTGAAGGTAATCACGGTCGAGGTTAAGCAAATGATGGGTCATATTTTTTAAAAAATAAACAGGTGATTCGTTGATATTAGATAGCCTTTGCATCACTTTATCACCACCATTTTCCATCGTGCGAATGATGTTCTCTGCTCCGGGATGATACTCATCTGCATTGGAATGACTCAAATAAAATCCGTACAAAGGTTCGTCAAATACTTGCGTATCAGTTCGTTGTGCGAATGAATACATCAAAGCGGTAGAGATATTTCGTGGTCCTGACCAAAGGCTGATTCTTTTTGTAGTCGATTGTTGATAGTCCATAGTCCGTAGTCGATTTTGGTAATCCGTAGTTTTTAATTTTCTGTCCATAATTGATTCGAGATTGTCTATCGACTATGGACCATCAACTACGGACTAATCAATTTCAGATTGAATAAGGGCTTTGTATAAATTGCTCAAACGTCTTGTCATTTTTCCGAAAGTTCCTTCACCTATCGTGCGCCCGTCAACTTTCGTAACGGGAGTCAAACCACCAAATGTTCCGGTGACAAAGGCTTCATCTGCACCATAGACATCAAAAAGTGAAAAGTTTTTTTCGTAACATGGAATACCATTTTCCCGACAAATCCGAATGACATTGCCTCGCGTGATGCCATTCATACAATACTGACTCGTAGATGTCCAGACTTCGTTGTTTTTGACTATAAAAAAATTGGTCGCATTACAGGTTGCCACAAAGCCGTGAATATCAAGCATCAAGGCTTCGTCCGCACCAGCTTCGAGGGCTTGAATGAGGGCTTGAACTTCGTGTAGTTTGCTGTGGCAATTGAGGCGCGGGTCGAGATAGTCGGGCGAGCCTCTGCGGATGGTACTGGTGAAAAGCGTCACGCCTTGTTCTTTGTTTTCTTCAGAGGCTTTTTTGTGTTCGGCAATGATGACGACATTCGGTCCTGAAATGGTGAGGCGCGGGTCTTGCGAAGGTGTTTTTTTAATGCCTCGTGTGACCATGATACGCGCATGTACATTGTCGTGCATGTCGTTGGCTTTTAGGGTTTTCCAAATATTTTCGGTGAGTTCTTTGCGCGTGAAAGGCAAGGTCATGCCGACTGTCTTAGCAGCTTGCCAGAGGCGGTCGAGGTGCAGGTCGAGAAAGACCAATTTTCCATGATGCAAACGCAGTGCTTCCCACACACCGTCACCAACCAAATAACCGCTATCGAAGACAGATATTTTGGCATCATTCCGGTGGAAAAGCTCGCCATTGATAAATATTTTGACATCTTTATTCCTTGGGTTTTCTATTGCGTTATGTGTTCCTTTTGCCATTGTTTGAGTATTTTTATGAGGACAAAATTACGAAAAGGAACTTATTAGTAATCACACATTTTAAAAATATTATTTTCACAAAAAATTATACTATGTAGTCTAGCATATTATGGTACATTATTTGATTTTGATGTGACGATGCGTGTCAAACTTACTAAGTTGAATGACCAGTATTTGCCGGAATTTATCGAGTATGATGGTTTTTGGAAAGTTCCTACGCAGAAACGTGAGCAAGCGAAATTTACGATTAAGATGGATTATGAATGAGCGAATTGTGAGTGAATGAATTTTGCATGAGATGTATCATGCAAAATTCATTTATTTTTTACCAATGCACAAAATTCAAGTTAGGTGTTTAGAATAGAAACGATGACCTAATCTTTCCGTTGAGTTTGACTGTTTTTTCAACAGTATTAGGTTTTCCTGAATATACAAGGCGTGATTCATTTTCGACTCTGGCATTGAGCGTATTCGTGACTTTAAGTTTACATTTTGAAGCTCCCAATACTGTCATATCACATTCTGCACATTCAAATTTTTTGCCTTGTAAAACACTACCTCCTTTGACAAAAATATCTGCTTTTTCGGAAACCTTACCTTCTAAGTTCAAAACTGATCCGCCCATAACCATACAAGAAAAGTTGTTGGCATTTATATTGGTGTCTGCCTCAGCACCACTTTGTATAAGCAACTCTAAATGATTGACAATTACGTCATTAGAGTAACTCAAATAGCCACCTTCTTTTATGTTTATTTTAGAAATGTTATTTATTGGAACGTATAGTTTAATTCCTTTTGTTGTCTCCAAAGAAGCTGAAAGTCTGACAGTGAGTTTGTCATCGTCAGTTTCAGAACTGATGAGCGGTAGAAGGTTTTTTTGAGCAACAATTTTGACATTTTCATCTTGATTGGGCGTGATGAATAGTTGTATGCCGTTGCCCACGATGACTTCGGTAAAGTTTGCGTCTATTTCTCTGGTTTCTTTAATAGGTTCTCCTTCTCCGACTTCTTTGGAGTGGGTTGGGTCGGTCATGTAGTTGATGTAATCGTGGGATGATTGTGCATTTAAATTGAATTGGAACAACAAAATTCCCAAAAGATAGAGTGGATACTTCATAATATAATTTTTTAGATACCTAATTCGAGTTGATTTTTTATTAAATTGTAGTAATATCCTTTGTCATAAGATAAGTCGAGATGAGATCCATATTCGACTATTTCTCCTTGATTTAGTACGATTATTTGGTCTGCATCCTGAACGATGCTTAAACGGTGGGCTATTACTATAACTGTTTTTCCTTTTAAAAAAGTATTTAAATTATCAACGATTTTCTTTTCATTTTCAGCGTCTAATGCGCTAGTAGCTTCATCAAAAAATAAAAAATCGGGATTTTTATAGACGGCTCTTGCTAATAACCTCCACCTCGTACTCGACCAAATTACACTCAAATTACACTCGACATTATTAACTTGACTGACTACTATGTGAAAGAAATTAAATAAGCACATCAATAACTTCAAGGTATTTTTGTCTCGAAATAAGGACAAAATAGGCGATGCACACGTCCAGTCACATCGAGATTTCATCAAATATATCAACAAAATTGCTTACTTGATAAAACAAGACACAAAAAAGGTAATAAAATTAAAAGAAAAGATAAGTCAAACTTCAACCCGACTACTTCCTGAAAAAAAATGGCTACTCGACAAACTCAATGAACTCAAACATTAAAAGCCACAAAAAAAACATCTATCTAATACCACTTTTACAGTTTACATTTCTTACTTTGCGAATATCTTTTTGATGCTACACTTGTGTTCATCAGAAAGAAATACTTATTTTGAATATAAAATATGTGATGACAATATGCTGAATATTAAGCAAATAAGCATTTTATTTTTTATTTTATGGTCTGCTTGTGCGTTTGGACAACCTTTGTGTAGTGCTGATAGCTGTATTACGGTTAGCTTCGTTCAAATAGTTGAAGGAAGTATTACCGAAATAGAAGCCTACCAAAATATAGGAGCAAGTCAAGTGCCTTGCGGTTACGAAAACATCTCTCTTTACGCACAGTCGGAGGGGCAACCCGATGCTGCGCTGACATGGTCATTTGTATCGAATGATACCACAAAAACAGGGAATAACTACGCCTGTATAGAAGGATGTCCCTCGGGAGCAGGTTTTGGGATAGATACGATAAATATAGCTGTTGAAATAGATTCGCTCACGACTTGCGCTTGCCAAGTTATCTTGACTCCGCCCGATTTACCAACTGCCAATGACATTGATATTCTATTATGTGATGACGACGAGGATGGGATGGTCAATGATTTTGATGACCTCACGATTTACAATGATTCCATTAATGCAGACACAAGTGTCAATATTACGTATCATTTCGATGCGGCGACCGCCAATGAGAATACAAATCCCATTACAAATCCCTTTGATGTAAATGCGAGTGACACATTGTATGCGAGAGTCAGCGACAAGAATACTGATTGCTTTTCGATAGCAAAAATATCCTTTTCTTTTTTACAAAACCCTGATATTCAAATTATTGCGAATTTTCCGACCCTCACCTGTATCAATGACAGTATTACGCTTCAAGCGATAGTTGATAGTGAAGCACCCTTCCCTTATATTTACAATTGGGTATCTATCGACGAAAGTATTACGACTACCGAACATGATACTTTTTCCATTCGTGATGCAGGAAACTATAGAGTCATTGTCAATGCAGGAGGGTGTACTGACATTGCCGATATTGATATTGGTTCGGATTTTACTGCGCCTCAATTTTCCTCGAATCCGATAGACACGCCCGACGGGACACAATTAGATTGTGAGCAAAACCCATTGATACTCATTGCCAATGCAAGTTCGTCCAACGGTGATAGTCTCCTTTACCAATGGACAACCAATAACGGAAATATCTATGTAAATCATAATCTAAAAAATACCAGAGCTATCTCAACCGGAATTTATACAGTTACCGTAACACAAAATACGAATGGCTGCTCGGCACAAGAAAGCATTACAATTACCGCAGCAACCGATTCGCTTAACCTTTCCATCGTGCCGAGTGATACCTTGTTGACTTGTTATCAACCAACCATAACATTGACGGCAAGTTCAACGGCAAACATGCCCCGTTATCTTTGGAATACAGGCGATACAACGACAATTATTATGATCGATATGGCGGGTACATATTCGGTTTCGATGACAGATGATTCTAATGCTTGTTCGACCAGTGAAGAGGTTGTCATTATAGCAGATAACAGTCCGCCTACGGTCAGTAATGATACACTTTATACATGCGATTATACTACCGGAATCGGAACATTTAATTTGACAAATGCCTCTATTACAACGGATTCGAGTGTTTTTATCAGCTATCACGTTCAACTGAGCGATGCGATGATGAATGACAACTCTATTTCTTATTTTACAAATTATTCATCTGCCGAAAGTACGGTGTTTGCAAGAGTAGAAAATGACAATAACGGCTGTTTTACTATTGCCGAAATTGCCTTGCGATTATCGGAATTGGAGGTTCCCGATATTCTTTTTGCAGCTCCCGTGGATAGCCTTTGCGCGATGCGTCAAATCACAACCGTACAAATAAAAAATCCACGTCCTGACTACATTTACACATGGGGTATGAATAGCATAGATACGACAAATGTTATTGATGCCGGACATTGTACAGCCTTAGAATTGGCTGGAAATGTTGATATGTTGACCTTGACCATTCAATCAAATAATTGCATCACGACTCAAGAATATCCTGTCAATAGAACGACATCGCCTTCCATGTCTGCCGAGATACTCCGACTCGGACCTACGAATATATTGTTTTGTAACAGAAATGATTTTAACACTTACCAATGGGGGCGAGAAAGTAAAACCGATCTTTGTCCGCAAGTCATCGAAGGGGCGATTTATCAAGACTATTTGGTGGAAAATATTGATACTGACAATTACTATTACTGGCTTATCGTGGAAGATGAAGCAGGATGTACACGCAAGATATATTATCAGGAAGACCCCTTTCGGCGAATGGCGCAAAACCCCGATATTGATTATGGAAAACTCACGATGCAGGTTGCACCCAATCCCAATAAAGGGACATTCGAGATTACCCTTACGGGCAATGAAGACCGCGCTTTGGACTTATATTTATACGACTCATTTGGACGGGAAATCTCTTATCAACAGATGGATAAATTGGATGTAGTAGAACGTATATCGCTGTCATTTCCGTCATTACCTTCGGGTGTTTATTTTATTCAAATGACGAGTAGTAGTGATATTAATATTGTGGAAAAAATTGTTATTTATTAATGATGAAAAAATCGTTGAAATTACTTGATAAAAACCCATTTCAAATGAAAAAAATACAATTATTTATACTGCTATTGCCTATACTAATGATAGGCACGCTTTCCGCACAAGAATTGGCACTGTCGGGTAACACTGCCCGCCCTCTACAAATATCAAAAGATACTATACGCCCACCAAAGACTTCTAAAGCAGAGAAAATCCCCAAGCCTCCTACCGTCAATCGTGAACTTGCCAACAAGCGTGGTTTTCACATAGACATCATAGGCGGCGCAGGTGTGAACACGCCTCATCTCAATGCCATCAATTGGGATTACGGCATCAATCGTGGCATCAGTGACGATGCGATTATCGGTAAGGGCGGTTTGCAATGGGGAGCAGGTGTGGAGTTGAGTTTTTATTTTTCAAGTCGGATAGGTATCGGCGCAGGCGCACATTATCATCGCGCAAGTGGTAGCTTTGAAGTGCAAAACTTTGAAGCGCGTTATCGGTCGGATTTATACAATGTAGGAGGTGATGATTATTGGGATTATGAAAGAATCGTATATATCGAACAACTTACTGAAAATTATACAACTACACATTTGTCAATTCCTGTTTTATTAAAATTTAAAACGGATTTTTCTTATCGTTTCGGGATGTTTTTACATGGCGGTGCTGCGTATAATTTACCACTCTCAACGACCATCGATCTTGGTGCAGGAAGTATTGATTATGAGGCAATTTATTACAGCGATGACGGTTTTAATTATGGTTATGGCGATGGTATAATTAATGACCATAGTCTTCAATTGACGGAGGAATACTTCTTTACGCTCTCACAAAATGCCGATGCTGACGAGACTCATCTCAATAATCATTTTAACCTTGATGTACTCAATATCGGACTCAATATTCGCCCACAAAGTATAGACGATTCCATTGAAATTGATTCGTACATTTCCGTTATAGGTAGAATCGGTTTAATGTATAATATTTCTGACAAAACCTCGATTTGGATAGCCGGACAATACACACATGGGCTACCGACTGATAGTAAAAGCTACAAATTAGCAGACAAAATTGTAGGTGAGGGTAATGGCAAATATGGTGAGTATAGCTCACTATTAAATGGGGGAGCGAGATACAGTATTTTGAGTGGTAATTTGGGGGTGTCTATCAGATTTTGAGTAGTACTTTAAATGTCAATATTTTTCTCTATTTGTAAACCTTTTGTTGAGAGTTTTGCTTGCATCCATTTATCGTGATTGTAAATTGATACTTCTTGATAACCAATATTTAAAAGTAATTCAGCAGCTTTTCTAAAATTATTTTCCAATTCCGTAAAGTGATGCGCATCCGAACTGATAGTTACGAGAATATTTTTAGCAAAACACATTTCTAAAATCCATTTTGAAGGATAAAACTCTTCTGTTTTCCCTTGATAAAAACCGCGCGTATTGACTTCTACGATACAACTTGAATTTGAAATCACTTCTATCGTTTCCTTTACAATTTCCTTATACCACGACTGCGTTTCATCAAAAAAACGATTGTCTTTATTGAGTTTTTTAATCAAATCCAAATGCCCGATAATGTCTGGCGGATCGTACCTGACCATCATTTGCACACGCTCATAATACGCCCGTACCATCGCCTGCACATCGCCCGCATACACCTCACGCAAGCCTCGCGCCAACTCCTCTGCCGTAAAATCCATGCAAAAATGCTCCCCATCTGCATACTGCCCAATGTAATGCACCGACCCTACTATCACATCTAATTTGTACGCCTCAAAATCGCCCGGACCAATCACATCCGGTATAAAATCCACCTCCAATCCCGTATAAATTTGTACCTGCGGATAAGTCGCCTTCGCGTGTTTGATGTCCTGAAAATATGCCTTCAAGTCCCCCTGTTTTACATGCCAATCCGTCTCAAACGGCACAGGTGCATGACTCGAAAATCCAATCGCAAGCATTTGATTTTCAACGGCTTGTCGGGCATGTTCTTCTACTGTACATTCGCCGTCGCAGTAGAGGGTGTGTGTATGGTAGTTTGTCCAATTCATAGCTGACGTGCTGACGTGCCGAAGTACTGATGTGCTGATGTGTTCACGAATTAAACGTCAGCACATCAGTACATCAGCACCTTATATACATTCGTTCCGCGAAAGCAAAAATATTATCAAATGTAATTTTCTGATTATCAATAAAAACATCGCCCGAAACCCGCCCAAACGGACCTTCACAATCTGACGCGCCGAGCGGACCGAGATTGATTTTGACCGCCTTCGGGTAGAGTGCGTGGAAAGTCAGATTGACTCTTCCTTGTTTATCTTTTATCGTCCAAATATCGCCATTTCTATCAAATGTAATCGCAGGTAAACGATGGATTTTTCCGCCCAACCAAAGTGCATTTTCATTATATTTTTCGCCGTCGATAGATTGATTTTTTGTCAAATTTAAACCAATCAAACCACGTTCGTCGATAAATGCTGCGGTTATCCAATCCCATTCCAAGCGATAAGGGTAGTAGCCTTTGTGGTCGTCCAAAATGAAAAAACTCTGCTTCTTCTTGAATTCGTGGTGATCTTCATTTATGCGTAAAAAACCGTGCATCGGAACGATATTTTTGTGGGCATACATGCCATGGTTTTCGCCAAAAGGTACGCTGGCTACGAGGTGTTCACTATTCGTGAAATTGCCGTGTACTTGTCCTTCAATCGCTGGTATCTCCTTGTTTTTCAGGACTTTAAATTTGACTGTAATACGATTTTCACGGAGTTTATTTTCTATCCGAATGTCCATTTTTTTATTAGAAAATGAATTGATACTATTCAATACATTATCTGGAATATTCAATTGAGTAGGAATTAACTGCTGCTCGTACACGTAATGTTTTTCTCGTAAAATATCAAACACACGCACCTGTGCGAAAGCAGATAATTTGGCATTAAACAAAGCAATATTATAAAAAAAACGTTCGTCACCACCTTGAACGGCTTGAAACTCTTTGAGCCGTAGATTGCGCCACCAACGCGGCGTTGGGAAGTTTGGATTGGTCTTAGCATCAATGAGGTTCACCGTTTCAATGGCTTGATGAAAAGTGCCGAATTCGATTTGGCGATTGGTGACGAGTTGTGGTTTTGTTTGCATCTTCAAAGATATTAATTTTTAAATACGTTTTCACACCATTTTCCAAAAAGACCCTTCCGGTTTATTTCGTTTAAATGTCAAAAACCAATCGCAAATAAAATACAACACGACCAAACCAATTATCCAAATGAGATACATCACACCAATCGATGCCCCCGCAGGAAACGGCGCACCCATCAAAGCATACAAATACAAATGAACGATGTAGAAAAACATAGCGGTTTGACCAAAAAGCCGTACAGGACGCAGCCATTTTTGATGTGATAATTTTGAAAAAACAAACAACAAAATCAGATTAATACCGCAAGTAATGAGGATAAAAACCACACTTGGTGGATACTTGATTAGTGTAAAAAATGAAATCCAATCGTGATAACTATTCATTTGAAAATTAGCCAATTCAAAAAAACGAAATACCATAAAAGCTGCTACAAATACCAATCCTGTTACTAACGAATACCCATAAATTTTATGGGGAAATTCACGCATCAATTTCGCCCAAAACATACCGAAAGTCACCAGACCCAACCACGGAATAACCGGATAAAGCGTCATCGCGCCCACCGTAATACCCGGTACAGTAAGGAAAACTGCAAGGGGATTCAGCACATCATCTGCCGACAACTGCCCAACATACCAAGCCGAAAAAACAAAATTCAACACGCTGATTACCAAGAACAACCATTTGGGTAATTTCCATAAAAATGCACCCACAATCATACATACCCCCAAGCCGTACAACACCGTAGTCGGCACAAAAAAACCACCTTCATAAGCTCCCGGAAAAGACATTCCCCCCTCACCAGATGAGCCGCCACTCAACAAACCGCCCAATCCCCAAGCCGGAAATTCGAGGAAAAACATAAACAACAAAATCAGTCCGCCTCGCTTGAAAAAATATCTTCGTATGCGTCCTTCCGACCAGCCCGTTTGCAAACGTTTTTCAGCAAATAAAAACATACTCATTCCCATCAAAAAGAAAAACCCCGGCGCGCACAGGTGACTCATAAATCGCGTCAACCACCACCAAAAATCAGGATAAGCTTTAAAAGTCACACCCCAAATTTCTGTAAAATGCGTCCGCGCCACCATCCCGCTTGCGTGGTCGAGTGCCATCAGCATCATGATAAATCCGCGCAGTAAGTCTATTGGTGCAGTTCGTGACATATTGAATTTTTTTAAGAATTACGTCATACTCACGGTCATTTCTCCGCGCATATTCGTGTTCATCCATTGCTTGACTTCTTCCGGCGAATAGCCTTTGCCGAGCAAGTAGGCTAATTTGGTCAATGCAGCTTCGGGAGTCATATCGTAGCCACTCACCAAGCCCGCCCGCGCCATGCCCGTGCCGGTAGCATAGTCCGCCAATAAGACCGTTCCGACGGTGCATTGAGTACAATCGACCAAGACCACACCACGGTCATTTGCCTCTGCAAGTGCTTGTATAAATGCCTGATTGCTCACCGGACCGTTGCCTGAGCCGAAAGCCTGAATCACGACACCTTTTATCGGCGGACGTAGGTAATTTTTGACAATCTCGCCCGTGATACCCGGAAACAGCCACAGCACACCCACACGAGTATCCAATTGACTTTGAACCGTCAATCCATTGGTATCTATCTCCGACCTGAAAACAATATTTCGATTGATTTTAATATGAATACCTCCGATGCCAAGTGGTGGCAGATTGGGTGATTCAAATGCCCGAAAACCCTCCGCATTTACTTTTTGTGTACGACAACCGCGTAGCAATATATTGTCAAAAAACACACAAACCTCAGGTATCTCATGATTGGCAGCAAAAAGCATTGCACCGATAATATTTTCAGTAGCATCATTGCGCGGCAGCATCATCGGAATTTGCGAACCGGTCAGTATCACAGGCTTCTCCAAACCTTCAAGCATAAATGACAATGCAGAAGCCGTATAAGCCATCGTATCCGTACCGTGTAATACTACAAACCCTTGATAATCAGTATAATACTGTTCGATTACCTTTGCGATTTTCACCCAATCGTCAGGACTCATATCTGAAGAATCCAATAGTGGCTCAAGTTCGAGAATGTCAAAATCGGGCATAACTTCATTGCGAAATACCCGATTTTCATTCATCAATTCTTTCAAAAAACCACTTGCCGGAATCCACCCATTAGGCGATTTTTTCATCCCTATTGTGCCACCTGTATATACAATTAAAAGTTTTTTCTTCATTTTTTTGTAAGCGCCGTTTATCATTCAAGGGGTATTAAAACAATAAACGAATAAACCTGTAAACGAGTAAATTAATCTGCAATTTTTACTTAGATTTACGTCAATTATTTGTGTGATACGTGAATGAAAATAATAAAAAATCACGCTATACTTGTTTTTTGCATTTAAATATATTTAAAAAACATTCACACAAAAAACAATTAAGTTTTAATAGTCAATTATTAATAAAATTGTAAAAATGAAATACGAGCCATTACACAACGATTTATTTGTACGAAACCGCAAACGTTTTGCTGCGGAAATGAAACCAAACTCTATTGCGATTTTTAATTCAAATGACATGATGCCTCGCAATGGCGATACGACCTTTCCTTTTCGTCAGAATTCCGAACTCTTTTATTTGTCGGGTATTGATCAGGAAGAATCGGTTTTGGTCATCTATCCCGATTGTGTGAAAGAGGGCTTTCAGGAAGTTTTATTTATTAAAAAAACAAATGAACATATAGCGATTTGGGAGGGTCATAAGTACACGCAAGAAGAGGCAAAAGAAACTTCGGGTATTCAGAAGATATTTTGGTTGGATGAAATGGATAAAGTCTTGAATGAGATGATTTTATTGGCAGATAATGTCTATTTAAATATGAACGAAAATGACCGTTATCGCTCTGATGTGATGACGCGAGATTATCGTTTTGCAAAGTGGATGCGAGACCGTTATCCAGTACATAATTACCTGCGATCGCAGCAAGTTATCAAGCGGCTGGCGGTCATCAAATCGGATATGGAAGTGGCGGTGTTACGTAAATGTTGTGAGATTACAGAAGCGGCATTTCGCAGGGTATTGGACTATACAAAACCGGGTGTTTGGGAGTATGAAGTTGAAGCCGAAATCACACATGAATTTTTGCGTCGTCGCGCTACCGGACACGGCTATACGCCTATCATCGCAAGTGGTAGAAATGCCTGTGTGCTGCATTATATTGACAATAATCAACAATGCCAACCCGGTGATGTAATGCTCATGGATTTTGGCGCGGAGTATGCCAATTATACGGCGGATTTGTCGCGGTCAATTCCGATTAGTGGTACGTTTACAGAGCGACAACGTGCTGTTTATAAGGCGGTTTTGCATGTTAAAAAAGAAGCTACGAGTATGTTGCGTCCCGGTACCAATCTTGAAGAATACCACAAAGAAGTTGGCAAAATTATGGAAAGCCAATTGATACATCTTGGCTTATTAGATAAGCACGATGTTGCCAAACAAGACCCTGACGAACCGCTTTACAAAAAGTATTTTATGCACGGCACGTCGCATCATTTGGGCTTGGATGTGCATGATATTATGGAGCGTTATGCTGACTTTCAGGTGGGTATGGTCTTTACTTGTGAACCGGGCATTTATATACTCGAAGAAGGTTTGGGGATTCGCTTGGAAGACGATATTCACATCACAGAAGACGGTCCGGTTAATTTAATGGCAAATATTCCGGTAGAAGTGGATGAAATTGAAGAATTGATGAACGCGGGCGTGACGATTTGATGTTGGAGCATAAATCTAAAAACAACTGTTATTCTCGCAGCCTGTTGAATAGCAGCTGTTCTTAGATTTTTACTCTTTTAGTTTTCTTTTACAGTTAATTGAGTTTTTGTGTGTTTGGTATCCTTCGTGGTTCACTTCTCTTTGCTGTCACAACAATCGCCACCAACAAACTCAAAATAATCAATAACCATTCACCGGGTTCGGGGACGGAGCCGGAGCCCTTTATTTTAGCATTTTGTAGGCTATTTTTGGCTTTTTTGATGTCGAAGCGGTCGTAATCGGCTTGTGTTTCCAAGACCACGAGGCTACTGACGGGCGTAACCACATAAGCCTCTTTTGCTGCATCCACAAATTGCTTTTCCAACTGCTTTTTATCAAAATATCCACGTCCGACTTTTTTCATCAAATCATTATAGACGTACATACGCATCAGGTGGTCGGGGGCTGCGCCGCGTGCGGTGGAGTCGGTGCTTGCGGTCTGCGTTTCCCTTATCATCGTATTAGAATAATGATTGGCAACTGACGTGTTATTTTCGGATTTTTTTGTAAAGTGATTTCCTGATAGCATAGCTGTCAAAACCTCGCTATCTCCTTCTGCATAATCGAATACCCGCAACTCTTTCAGCGACTTCAAATAAGGTGATAAATCTTCGTCCAAATTAAATAATTTGACATTTACCGTATTCGCTTTGAGGTAGTCATTTAAATGGATGGCGAAGGTCGATTTTTTCATGTCATCCAATACGGGCGTAAGGCGCGAACCATTTTTTGAAATGACCATCGCATCCGCAGGGTTTTTTATTTTATGAAAAGGAAAAATACTAAAATTACGTTTTAATAGCTTCTTAAACAGTCGTTTATGATTCGTTTCACTGACTTTTTCTAAATGATTGGTATAAACGTACACCTCGCGGTCGCTGATGTTTTTCCATAAATTAAACAACTCTTTTCGCTTCCAACCGTCATTAATATCCAAATAAATTTCCTGTGCGTTGAAGGCTTGATTTTGCGTCTCCAATGCTGTCATATTATATTGTTTTCCATTAAAAGTAAAATCATGTGTAGAGACGGGAGGCGCGTCAAATCGCAAAGTCCAATCGGATTTGTACCTGCCTTTGTAAGTCCATCCGTTGCCATTTTCGCGGAAAGAAAACGGCGTATCCAATTCACCAATATCGCCCGTTGCGACTATGTTGATACTCTCTTTTGCCCCCTTCCAATGCGGTCCTTGAAAGTCGATGTTTTCATATACGACCTCGCTGCCATCCATGCGTAGGGGAGTGGTAACACCGATTTTGAACTGCCTGTCTTCGCTCGGCGTACAGGGAAATACGCGCACGGTCACGCGGTTGCCTTCTTGCCAATGCAACAGGAGCGGGTCGCGTCGTTCGCGCCCGACGATGCGTGTGTAGGCACTGTCGGCTTTGGATTTGGTGGTGAGGTAAGCATCGCGTTTTTCGCCTTCGACCCAGAGTGCTGCCGATGTGACGACCGAGCCTTCGGGCAGGTAAAAAGTGTACAATGCCTCTTGTTGATTGCGCCAAGTATTGGGGCGCATCCGATTGTGAATTTTAAAAGTTTTTTCGGTATATGCCAAGCGAAATTCGGGGAAAAGTTGCACATTGGTTACGATGTCTGAAGTGGAGAGCATATTGCCACTCCAGAGTTTGCGTTCGGTTTGGTGGCGTTGATTATAAAGCGAATTGAGTATCGTAATTCTATCGTCAAAAGGCAATTCCAGTTTGCCACAAAGCATAGAAGCGACCACGACAAGCGGGTCGTGTTTTGTGCCTTCATTGAGGTTGAGATTAGGTAGAAAATCGCCATCCCAAAAGCCCGCAACGGTATAGACCATATCGCTTTTGAGGATGCGTTTGGTGATCCAATCTTTCTGTAAATCCTGACTGACGTGTACCCAATTGGGCAATTCTTTTTCGTTTAAAGGTGTATTTTGACTGTGAAAAGCATCCGTAATTTGACGATTGATACTCATCCATCTTGTAGAAAATAAGCCGACAAAAAGCAAAGGAATGACTATACCGACAATCGCGGTTCGCCAATAATTGGGAGAGGCTTTGAAGTATTTTCGCAAGACGATTATGGTGGTAATGAAAAACCAAATCGGTACGAAAGCATGTAAAGAAATTCCGAAAAACCAAAATACCGCAGCAGCAAAAGGATAAATCGGCGCAATATAAATTGATTCATACAAATGAAACATCATCGCCGAAGACACGAGCAAAACGATGGCATGATTGAGCCAATCGGGTTTGTGTTCGTCGCGAAGGACAAAGGCGATAAGGGCAGCATTGGTCAACACCAAATACACGCACAACCAACCCGTAGAAATATGAAAAACCGGAAGGATACGATTGAGCGCATACGCACTAATATTCATCAATTGTAGAAGTATAATGTTGTATTTCAGGTTTTTAAATCGTAGCCTTTTTCCGTATTTGGTGAGATTTGCAGCGATGACTATGAAGAAATAGATAACAAAAATCACTCCGCAAACCACAAAGGACGCATTGAATAAATCGGTGTCTTGCAATTCTCCATTTAAGGTGAATAGAAAATATGTTAAAGAAATTCCAAGTAAACTGAAACCGATACTTAAGACATTTTTTTCCTTCGGCGGATTAGGTTCTAAGGTGGCGATGGTGTTGTCGGACATAGGTTTTACTTTTGATGGTAAATGGTTAATTTAAATGAAGTTAAAAGTACTTTGTTTTTCAAAGTTAATTTAAAAACGGGACTTTTGCAAAGGATATTGTTTGAATTATGAAAAAAAATGAAATGTAGTAGGAGAGTGGCAGAATTTAAGGTTGTGATTAATTTGGTTTCCAATAAGTGTCTGTCAATTCTTCGATGGTACCTTTATCTCAAAATTCGAGTGATGAACTTTTTATTTGGAAATAAATCAAAAAAAGCGGATATTGTAGAAAAGTGAACGTTTAATGGTCGCACAAAATAATCATATTCAACAAATTTCGAGTGAAATTACTGCGCTTGTTCGTCAGTCAGAAACGGAACAAGATGTCATTGTCGTGAATGACTATGCTTTGAAAAAGGCGATTTCGGTGGTCGAACAAATCAGTGCGACAGATGAATTTTTGTTGAGTGATTTGGATTATTTTGTGAATGTGCATGGAACAATTTCGCTCGAATTGGAGCATGATTCAGCCGAAAAAAACGCTTATCTGCATATTGAAATCGGCACGACTACCAGCAATTGGCAGTTTCGTATCAATGGAGAACGGACAGATTATACGGAAGGTATTTTACATGAAAATGATGAAGAAATAGCGCGTGGCATCTCGCGCTACAACGACAGTTTATAATGTACACCAAAACCGAAGAAGCCCACTACCTTGACGATGAATTTGGTCAAATTCCTATTGAATATCAAACACAAGAACGCATCGTCCGATTTCTGAAAACCGGAACGGTCAAGAAGGGCAAACTCAATCGCAGGGCATTTTATCCGTACAAATATCCGGCTTCGGGTGAGTGTCGTTTGTCGGTACACCGCTTGGATTACAGTACGCTTGAGCATACGCGGAAGGTTGCCACACAGATTTTCGGGGAGCATTACAGAGGTATTGCCGTGCTGCAAATCAGACATGCGCTTGCCTTACATTGTGACATTAAGACTTGCCCCGAAAATGGTGTTACTCAACACGCACACATCATCTACCCGAACTACACATACGAACCCGGCACACCTACCAAAACAGAAATCACCGATATTATTGAGGCATTATACCAATATGCAAAAACTCACCAATTGTTTTTTGCAGAAAAAATAAATGACTTGGTGGATATAGAAATTCCTGATGATTTTCCTCAAATTGTGGGATGATGTCGAAGGTTTTTTTTAATCCGCTTTCCAATAAGT